>Ga0265327_10000046_pt1 | contig 280722 bp, 232 predicted proteins | sample 41621metaG_FD_202089 | JGI IMG/M metagenome (GOLD analysis project Ga0265327, IMG submission 202089) | Rhizosphere microbial communities from Carex aquatilis grown in University of Washington, Seatle, WA, United States - 4-16-21 metaG | ecosystem: Host-associated > Plants > Roots >... | reverse complement strand
GCAACTATATTGGATCATTAAATCGATAAAAAGGGCTAAAGCCCCTTCACATTTTCTGGGGCATTTTCAACCCCGGCCCTCCTTCGCTGTATAGCTTCGGCGGGGAACCCTAAAGGCACGGGGCAACCATATTGGATCATTAAATCGATAAAAAGGGCTAAAGCCCCTTTACATTTTCTGGGGCATTTTCAACCCCGGCCCTCCTTCGCTGTATAGCTTCGGCGGGGAACCCTAAAGGCACGGGGCAACTACCCTCCCGCTGCACCCTGCACTTGCAACTATTGTCCATCATGCAATCAGCTCAAATCGGTCCCTTCAAATCTGTCATTAATAGCATATCCTCCACCAAATAGTTCGATATCTCCCCGTGTGCTCCCAGTTCAAAAACTGGAAGTTCTTAATAAAAATACGTCCAGCTTTTTTTGTACCACTGCAAAAATTAATGAAAACCTTGTCTGAGGCTAGTAAAAGAATTAAAAAATAGCTTTTGCTATTTCGTCTTTCGTCTTTCCGAAATGTGTTGCAATTTCTGCAATAATGGCTGACAACGTCCCTATCTTTAGTGGGTCGCGTGCTGGAATGGTTATATGATGCTGCCCTTCCTTCTGGGTTGTAAGTCTTATATGACTTCCGGCCTGTCTCGTGACTTCCTACCCAAAAATTCTCAGTTTCCTGGCCAGATCATTACCACTTAAATCTCTTGGAAGTTTCATGCAGCGAAAACTTCTTCCCGCACCATATGTAATCGGATGAGCCGAGGTTTTACTTCATCGAAGTGGCATTGAACAGCATCTTTTACAGTGATGCGCAACTCTTCCATTGTTTCAGCCTGTGTAAAGATGGGAGTTCCTAAACCTTTAGCGATAAAACCACCCTCTTCGCTTTCCTCTACCAGAAAAATAATTTCTTCCATTGGTTGATCGTTGAAAACAAATTTACGGAAAAGAATAAAACATACCCCTAATGTTATTGCAGAAGCCGCAATTATGCTGTCCGGCAAATCAAGTGTGATTCTTTTTAACCTCTATAGTCTGGTCTCGAATCGATTCATCGATGCCAACCATTTCAAGATCGGAAAAAAATTTTTCGGATTTGATGCTTTCCCTGAACTGTAAGCCCTGGAAAGCTCAGCAATTCAATTTCGCTGATAATGGATGGGTATAACGTCTCACCGTTTTGCCACTCCGCCAGAGGGCTACGTACCCATTCATTGTATAGAATATCGCATTGCTATCCCATACAAATCTATTCCCATTCATCCCTCCTCTTTTTTTGAAAGGCAAGTGGATCGTCTTTAAGTTTCAGGACGCCACAATACTTTTTAGTATCAACACCCTTGCCCGGCAACTCATTCATCTTTATGCGCAAAGCAGCGATCCATTTCCTAGGGGAGAAATCCCTCAACCATCGTGGGTAAGATTTACAAGTTTGTTTGTGGTCATCTGATTTAAATGCCTTACTAACAATATAGGTATCAAGGCAAAATATGCTATAAAAAATCGATCACCCAAATCTGTGTGTATCATTGCGCGTACCGCAATAGTAAAAATCAGGCATACCATAAATGTCTGATCAAACGATAAATCGTTCCACCGAAGTGATCTATTGCCAATAAATAATAAGAATGAAAAACTCAGGTAAATGAATAAATGATGCGCCAGCATCGCTATCATAATGGCGGAATGCCGGTTCAGGATATAATCTTTTATCAATGATGATGTCCTGACCTGATAAAAGGTTTCATGGAATTTGGTATAGAATGTGGGAAGGAACAGAATATTCCAACCATATAATGTAGCTCCATAAGCTGCAATAAGATATGTGGCTACAATGCCGGAGAGCATCCATAGAAAATGCTTCAAAGGCACCCGTTTCGGCCATTTGTTACCAAATGCAAGAAAACTAATAATAACTAAAGCAAGTAACGCATTGTCCAATCGAGTCAAAATCGCAATTAAGAGAAAGACATACGATTGGGTCAATGAATTATTTTCAATGAGAAAATAAAATGAACATAATAATAAAAAAGCAGAAAGGCAGTCCGGCGTCGCAAACGAGGCGGTCATCAATAACGGTGCTGCTAATTGCAAGAATATACTTAAAAGTGTGGCAAATAGGATATTCAGATGTTTTCTCAGCCAGAAAAATACCAGTAATCCTATACCGAAATAGCTAAGGACAGAAGGTAAAAAGGCAGCCGTCACCAAAGAAAATCCTAATTTATAAAAAAAATAGATCATGCCCACATAGAGAGGCTTTACAATGTAAAAAGGCATCTGCTGTCGAAACGAAAAAGGATCTTCCGCCATTCGCTTTCGATAAGCGTTTGCCGTATCCGTTAAAGACTTATAAGCCGTTTCCGGGATGCTATTTCTTGCTTCCCGGTATGTAATAGCGTGGACTTCCTTTGGATCAGTGTGATCGATGGAAACCACTAATGCCATATAGGGAAGCATGTCCCAATTGTATCCAGGCCTCTTATACTTATAAACCGTAGCTACCACCAAAAAGAGGATATAACCAATAGTAAGGGCTACGATACCAAACCTACCTTTAGTTATAGTTGAAGATTGGGGCATGAATTGTCTTAAAATGTAACCATAATTTTTCAAGTAACTGTGCTCAGATAAAATTGGGCGTTATGAGGTTATACAACCTATCCAATGATAAATCTTTTAAAGAATTACAATTACTGGCGCTGTTCTGAAATGCTATCTTGCCAGAAAAATAAAGGAGCCGGGCTTTTTAAACCAAATAAAAAAAAGCTATCCCCGCATTAACGAAGATAGCCTTTACTAATATTTCTTAGAGAACCAGCGCTATTTTTTTTACCAATTTCAGCGAACAAAAGCTTTCTCTCGCTTGGTCCTTATAGTGGCCTGTTCACATCGAACATTTCCAGTTCATTGGCAACAGCAGTCAGGAAAGACGCCCCTAAAGAACCATCAATGATCCGGTGATCATAACTGAGGCTAAGGTACATCATATGACGGATGGCAATAACGTCGCCATCGGCAGTTTCCAGGACCATAGGGCGCTTCTTGATGGCTCCCACAGCAAGGATTGCAACCTGGGGTTGATTGATGATTGGGGTGCCCATTAAGGAGCCAAAGGTGCCCACATTCGTCATCGTGAATGTGCCTCCCTGGGTATCATCCGCCTTTAACTTATTATTCCGAGCTGCATTCGCCAAAGCATTCACTTCCTTGGTAAGACCCAGGAGGTTCTTGGTATCGCTATTCTTTATCACAGGAACGATCAGGTTACCGGAAGGCAATGCAGTAGCCATACCGATATTGATGTCCTTTTTAATGATGATCCGGTCACCATCCACACTGGAGTTAATCAGTGGCTGCCTTTTGATACAGGCAACAATGGCTTCGATAAATATTGGGGTGAAGGTGATCTTCTCGCCGTATTTCTTTTCAAAGCTGCTCTTATGCCGGTTCCGCCAGTTTACAATATTGGTGACGTCACATTCCGTGAAGGAGGTGACATGCGGGGAAGTGGCAACACTGCGGACCATGTGATCTGCAATCAGTTTCCGCATCCGGTCCATTTCCATGATCTCCACATTTCCGCTGATAGCTGGAGCCGTGACTGGTGCAGCGGTGCTAGCTGCTGCAGGTTGGGCAGGAGCTGCAGGTGCAGGAGCCTGGGTTTGTGTAACCGGTGCAGGGCTTGCTATTTGCTGAGCCTGGGCAGGAGCCGTGCGGTTGGCTACATAATTAAGGATATCTTTTTTGGTAACTCGCCCTTCTCCACCGGTACCAGGCAAGGCCTCCAACTCGGCCATTCCGATCCCTTCCTTAGCGGCAATATTGAGGACCAGCGGGGAATAAAACCTGGACCCTGATCCTGCAGCAGTGGTTACGGGAGCGGCATTCGCTACTGGTGCAGGGGATGCTGCAGCTGGTGCCTGCACAGGACTCGCAGCAGGGGCGGAGGCAGCAACAGGGGCTGCGGCAGGAGCACCACCACCCGTATCAATCCGGGCAATGACGGTACCTACTGGTACCACATCATTTTCCTTGAAAAGTGTTTCCGTTAATGTTCCACCAGATGTTGAGGGAACCTCTGAGTCCACTTTATCCGTAGCGATTTCCAGGAGGGTTTCGTCCATTTTGATCGCATCCCCGGGCTTCTTAAGCCACTTGAGGATGGTCGCTTCCATGATACTTTCACCCATCTTGGGCATAACCAGATCAACTATTGCCATATCAGGAACCCGTATTTTATCGTACCGGGTTTGCCGGCAAAAATAAGCGGGAAGCTCAGATAATCCTGATTCTTTCGGCCTACCTTACGATAATTTCCGCTCATTGGTATGGAATCTCCGGATTTTCACATCTTTGAGAGGTAGCAGGCTGGGAAAGTGATCCCTTACCAAGCGGCTATTCCGGCCTCCATTATGCTTCATAACCAGCTTAGTGACGAACAATTATTACAACGGTACCGGCAAACGGCCGATAATACCTGGCTGGGATATTTATTGCAACGATATACGGTTTTATTGCTTGGTGTGGCTATGAAATATTTAAAGGACAAAGAAGCTGCTCATGATGCCGTTCAGCAAATTTTCCTCAAATCCCTGACCCATTTACCGACCGGAACGATCGTGAACTTTAAAGGCTGGTTGTACGTACTTATGCGCAATCATTGCCTGCAGCAATTGCGTGATAAGGTTTACCTGGCACCTGAGGAAGCATTGCTGGTAGTGCCTTCCGATGATCCGGACATAGAAGCGCTGCGTCAAAAAGAGTTGAGCCTGCAGGATATGAAAGAGGCCATGAGTTTACTGGCTCCCGAACAGCGAATCTGCATCGATTCATTTTACCTGCAACTGAAGAGTTATAATGATATAATGGCCGCAACGGGCTTTAGCTTTGCCCAGGTTAAAAGTTTCATTCAGAATGGGAAGCGGAATATGAAAATCATCCTCTGCCGCAAAACAAGCTCCAAAAGCCATGAGTGACATCAGTAGGATATGGAATGATCGCCCTGAAGACGGTTCACCGCTGAATGAAGCGCAGCTACTGGCATACCTGGAGGGTAAGTTAACAGATGAGGAACGTCGGGATATTGAGGAACGTATCAGCCAGGAAAGTATGGAGTCAGATGCATTGGAAGGCTTATCGGCATTGAATCCCGAAGAGACCGAGGTATTAAAACACCGATTGAATACTGGTTTACACCATGCCATCAAAAGAAAAAGGACTCGTAGGCATGCCATCTGGGATCAGCGTTGGACCTGGCTGGCACTTGGCTTAATCCTGATGTTGGCTGTCCTGGCCTATATGGTCATTATTCGTGCCCGAAAATTCTAAAAACAGACGCTTAGTAGTTCCTCCGAAAAGGCCGATAACTGCAGGTATCCGGAATCGCTGGGGATGCTGGTACATTTGTTGCAATTACTTGCCTCATGAAACCTTTTATTCTTTTACTGACTGTCCTCCTTTCCAGTGCTCAACTTCTTATGGCCCAGGAAAATGAGGAAGATACTGTTCAACAAAACCAAAAGGAGGCACTCCGGATTCCAACACGTTTCGGGAATTACCTGGTTGGCGCCAATCTCGTTTTTGCTAATGCAACTTTTCAAAAGGGTTTTGACGCGAGTTATAATGCCGGTATTGAGCCCAAAGTCGCCCTATTTATCCTGCCAAATATCGCTTTAGGGCTCAACCTGGATTTCAGTGTTCAGGGAAATAAAAGCTCCCAGACCATTAACTATAGTGCTACTCCGTTTACCCGGATCTATTTCTCCCATAATAACTCTGAAAAACCCTTGAGACCCTTGCAATTCTTTGTAGAAGCTGGAATTGGATACGGTGGCACCAATAGCTGGTATGAAAGCAATGGAAGCACGATAAAGGCGCAATCCAATGGCTTCAGTATGTATGGAATGCCAGGGATCGATTATTTCCTCAATAAACATATAGCCACCGAACTGGGTCTCGAATACCATTATATAGGTGGCATCCCCAAAGCCCATGTTATAGGCTTGAATATTGGGTTTCAGATCTTTTTATAGATTTTTCACGTAAAGGACGCAAAGGGTTCGCAAGGGGCGCAACGGTTTCATGCAAGGTACCATTTGAACCCGGGCCTAAACGCCCCAATGATTCATGGATCTTTTAAATCCCCAGCCTAAAGGCGTGGGCAACTGCTAGCCTTAAAGCTTGAGGGTTTTCAAATATAATTGCATATATCTGTCATCTTCGCTTCAGTATTGCGAGCCCTTCTTCCCAATGCTACGCTTTGCATACGCATTGGGCGCAAAGGGACCATTGGTTCTGCAAAAAGATGCGACGGTTAAACTGTGAATTTGATACCCTGTGCCAGTGGCAAAGTAGTACCCCAATTAATAGTATTCGTCTGACGCCGCATGTAAGCCCTCCAGCTGTCAGAGCCACTTTCCCGTCCACCACCCGTTTCCTTTTCGCCACCGAACGCCCCGCCAATCTCAGCACCACTGGTACCGATATTGACATTTGCGATTCCGCAATCGGAACCCAGTTGCGACAGGAAGCGTTCTGATTCCCGCATATTCAGCGTAAAGATCGAAGACGATAAGCCCTGAGGCACCTCATTCTGCATCGCAATGGCTTCATCCAGCTCCTTATATTTCATGATGTACAGGATCGGTGCAAAGGTTTCATGCTGAACAATGGCAAAATGATTCTGCACTTCATAGATACATGGCTTGACATAACAACCACTCTCATACCCAGCTCCTTCGAGTACTCCGCCCGCAACAATTTCAATCCCCCCCTGATCTTTTACGGCATTAATGGAGGATAAATAGGCCCTCACTGCATCCGTATCGATTAGCGGGCCAACATGGGAATGCTCATTAAGCGGATCACCGATGACCAGTTGCTGATAAGCCGCGACCAGCTTGGCTTTGAATGCATCATAAACCTTTTCGTGAATGATAATTCGCCGGGTTGTTGTGCAACGCTGTCCGGCAGTACCAACAGCTCCGAATACACAGCCAATGAGGGCCATATTGAGGTCTGCATGTTCTGTAATAATTATTGCATTGTTTCCACCCAACTCCAGCAGGGATTTACCCAGCCGTTGTCCAACAACACTTGCAATAGCTTTACCCATTCGGGTGCTGCCAGTGGCACTGATGAGTGGGACCCGGGTATCGGCTGTCAACATTTCACCTACCTCACGGCCCCCACTGATAAGGCAGTTTACGCCTTCAGGAACTCCGTTTCCTTTTAGTACTTCGCGAACGATATTAAAACAGGCTATAGAAGTCAATGGGGTCTTTTCGGAAGCTTTCCAGACACAGGTATTACCGCAAACCCAGGCAATAAAGGCATTCCAGCTCCATACGGCCACTGGAAAATTGAAGGCCGAAATGATCCCCACAACACCCAGAGGATGCCATTGCTCATACATCCGGTGCAGCGGTCGCTCACTATGCATGGTCAATCCATATAATTGCCGGGAAAGACCAACCGCTAAATCGGCTATATCAATCATTTCCTGAACCTCTCCCCAACCTTCCTGTAAGGATTTACCCATTTCATAACTAACCAAGCGGCCCAGAGGATCTTTGTATTTACGAAGGGCTTCTCCAATCTGCCGCACCATCTCACCTCTTTTAGGTGCAGGCCACATCCGCCATTCCTGAAAGGCATTTTGGGCTTGGGTGATAACCTGATCATAGGCCGCCGGATCGGTTGCCTGAACCTTGCCAATTTCCTTAGCATCCACCGGAGAAAAAGAACTAAACGAAGTCGCCGTGGAATTGAGCCATTGCGTTCCCGTGGAGCTGCCCTGATTGGTATTTTGAATGCCTAAAGTGGCAAGAATTTCAGCGAGTTGCATAACAAAATGATGGTCTAGGCCGCAAATGTAAGATTTCATGCAACGGGCGCATACTATCAAATAGGAGGAAGCACTGAAATTAATGGCCTAATTCAATGCATCCTGCTGGTAACTATGCATGAATGGGTTCCATTACTCAAAAGGGGATGTAAAATCAGGAAGTGCCCCAAAAGATTGGTCCCGCTGCGAAATTATTGGTTCGGTGCAGTCCCAATCCAATCCAAAACTATCCCAGCGAATACCGGTATCACTCGATGCATGGTATTCCGAACTCACCAGGTAATAGGTCATAGCGCCTTCACTTAATGCTTTAAATCCATGCGCAAATCCTGCGGGTATGAAATAAGCGTGGTGATTGTCCTGACTTAAAATTTCCGCATGATATTGGCCATATGTGGAGCTGTTCTTTCGGAGGTCAATGATAACATCCAGGATGGCCCCGATTGGACAAAACACAATCTTGCTATGTTCATGAGGCGGTGTTTGAAAATGCATGCCCCTGATAACTCCCTTATTGGATAAAGAGTAGTACGATTCCTTTAATTGAAAATCTAGTCCCGCCTCATTCAGACTCGATTGATGAAAGGACTTCACAAAGATGCCCCGCATGTCCGGGAAGGCCGGCAATGTGATCCGATGGGCACCGGAAAGCAATAAGGGTTCAATTTTCATAGCATATCATTCTTGCGGAGCCGCCATTTCAGTACTTGAATTAAGCGCCTATTTCCAGGTAGGCTTTGATTTGTTGGGCACATTTTTCGGTAGCAGGGCGGGAATCTGCATACCATTCGGCGGTCCATTGGATGGCTGCTTCTGCATTCAGACGAGGTTTCCAGCCAATTTCTTCTTTGATTCGGGTATTATCTAACATTAATAATCCAGCCTCATGCAAATTTGATTGGGGAATGATCTCATAAGCGGGATCTTTCCCAAATGCGCTATAAAAGGCATTCGTAACCTGGGCTACCGTCCGTTCATCACTTCGTTCAGGACCGATATTATAGGAGCGACTATATTTAATGCCATCTTCTGACATTTTCAATCCCAGCAACAGGTAAGCAAATACTGGTTCCAGCACATGTTGCCAGGGCCGGATGCTTTGCGGATTACGCAGGACCACAGGTTTGGAATCCTTCAATGCCCGGACAATGTCCGGTATCAGGCGATCTTCTGAATAATCCCCACCGCCAATGACATTACCTGCGCGAACGGAGGCAATAGGGGTTTGATGTTGATCAAATTGAAGGGGATTAAAAAAGGATCGGCGATAGGATTCAATTACAATTTCAGCTGCTGCTTTCGAAGCGCTGTAAGGATCATAGCCACCCAATTTATCGGATTCGGTAAAGGCTTTCCCGGTTTCGGGATTCTCATACACTTTATCGGTTGTAATCATGACACCGATTGCTGGATCCGTCAGGTGACGCATTGCCTCCAAGACATGCGCCGTACCCATTACATTAGCGGCGAAGGTGCTTATTGGTTGCTGATAACTACGCCGTACCAGGGCCTGGGCGGCTAAATGGAATACATAATGAGGCCGAAATTCTTTCATGGCCTGCCCCAGTTTTTCCTGTTCACTCAGATCAGCAATAATGGAGTGGCAAAATGAATCGCCATGGATTTGATTATAGAGATCCTGAGGATGTTCAGGTGCCAATGAGTATCCTGTCACTTCTGCACCCAGGCCGTGCAAGACCTGAAGCATCCAGGCCCCTTTAAAACCTGTATGTCCGGTAAGGAACACCCGTTTCCCTTGATAGGCTTTCTGGAGATCGGAATAGCTACTCATGAATTGAAACGTTATAGGCTATAGCCTGGGATGCACGGAAAATAATTCCCATTGCTGCGGCATATTTTATTTTTTCCAGGGCGCATTTCCTTTTTCCCAAAGGGATTCCAGTTCTTCTTTGTCTCTCAGGGTATCCATGGCCTTCCAGAAATCATTATGCTTGTACGCAGCAATTTGTCCATCGCGCGCCAGATCATCCATGGGTTGACGCTCCCACATGACATCATCGGCATCATCATGCAAGTAGCTGGCGATTTCAGGCTGAAGGACAAAAAAACCGCCATTGATCCAGGTTCCACTATCTGCAGGCTTTTCCTCAAAGGACATGATCTGGCCATCCTCCTCCATTTTAATCACTCCAAACCGACTGGTCGCCTGAATGGCGGTCATCGTACAGATCCTGTTGCTGGCTTTATGGAAATCGATCAGTTTGTCAATGGGAACATTGCTGACCCCATCTCCATAGGTCAACATGAATGGTTCACCATTGGTATAGGGCAATACTCGTCTCAAGCGGCCGGCTGTCATAGTATCCAGGCCGGTTTCTACCAGAGTGATTTTGAATGGTTCTGCATGGTTATTATGCACCTCTACAGAATTGTCCTTCAGGTCTACGGTCAGATCCGCATTATGATGATAATAATTGATGAAATATTCCTTAATCATCCATCCTTTATAACCCAGGCAGATAATGAATTCTGTATGCCCATAAGCGGCATAGGTCTTCATGATATGCCATAAGATGGGTCTGCCGCCAATGGCAATCATGGGTTTTGGACGTAGAACGGATTCTTCAGAGATTCGGGTGCCGCGGCCTCCTGCGAAGATGACTACTTTCATAAGATGCGTAAAAATACCCCCTGAAGCTCAGATTATTGGCTGCGCTTTCCAGCTGCGGCCGAGATTTATAACAGATTTGGCCTGATTATTTGCGTTCATACTTTTCAGGGATCACAAAATTCATTTCAACAGGCTCATCAAAAGCAACGGTACTGAAATCGAAGCTAATAATATAGGTATCCCCTTTATTGCTGAGGACCATATTGCGGGTCTTTGAGAATTTGCGCTGACTGATCCGGTCATAATCTGAATAACTCGATTCCAAAGAAGCATCCGGTGCATGCAGCATTTGCCAGATCAGGCTGGAATCCTGTTTATTGATCCGGATCTCCTGGCTACTGTTTCCATTACTTCGCACACAAACCAGTGTATTGCTATCCACGATTTCCATTGGCTGCAAACCGATGCGAAGTGCATTACCTAGGAGCAGGCTTTGAAGGGTATTGAAATCCCCAGCCATCGGCAATATCTTGTTGGCGTCACGGAATGGAAGCACCTGCACCGTTTTGTGAATACGGTCAATGGCAAAAATGGTATCCGGGGTTATCAAGACCCGGAAAGCCTCGAAAAGACCCAGGGCAGTAATGCTGATCCAAATCTGTTTATCCCTTTCGATACGAATATTCAGGCTGATATCCTGATTTTCCCCCTTCCCTTCATAATGCACCCGGGCTTTCCCACTAAACGTATGAAAGGGGGTCTGGTAATTCCAGATTTCGAGTATGGGTCCCGGAATAATCTGTTTTTGCGTATCAGGTAGCGGAACATTCTTACTGGTATCCGTATGGCCACCAGTATCCGCAAGCAAGCGGCTGGTATCCGTGATAATTCGGGAGGAATCCAGTTGATTTCGACTGGAATCATTGGTCTGGAAATGTGCGGAGCTGTCAACAGGCTGAGCATGTTTCCAATGACCACCCAGCGCATGATAGAGATTACAGGAGGAGATCCAAGGAAGGATAAAAAGCAGTAGAACCCAAGCAGCTAGCCTATTCATACAATTTGCGCTCGCTGATCATTTTATCGATGTTGACATTCTCACTACCCTTTTCCTTGGCTTTTTTCCAGGCAGCTACAGCCCCATTAATATCACCCATTTTGAAAAGGGCCGCACCCAGGTGTTCATACAAGGTAGGATCTGTATCCTCCTGGATCTTGCTTACGGCCTGTTGAATATAATCCAGAGCTTCCGGGTATTTGCCTTGCTGATAAAGAATCCAGCCATAGGTATCCAGGAAAGTGCTCTCTCCTGGACGAATTTTCAGCGATTCTTTCGACATCCTGGCAGCATCTTCCAGGCGGGTATTCCGGACTGAGAGGTAATAGGCATAATTGTTCAGCACCGTCTCATTCTTAGGATTCAGCTTAAGTGCCGAATCATAATTACTATCACTGTGTTTGTAATCCTTGAGGGTATTGTAGATATCCCCCAGTGTTGTATGGATCCTGCTTCGTTCATCGAGCTTTTCATCCGGCTCCAGGTCCAGCGCGCGGTTCAGGGCCTGGATAGCGGTATTGTAGTCCTTTTTATTATAGTGCCCTACTCCATTCAGGAAATGTACTTGTGCCTGATTCGGAAACAGCTTTGCGGCTTTTTCACTCCATCGGATCAAACTGTCAGCATCCGGGCGGGCGGTATACGCATACAGCAATTGCTCCCAGGCCGTATAGTTATTGGGATTGATTGAAATGACCTTTTTGAACTGTTCATTTGCCTGAGCCTGCTGATTATTAAAACTCAGGATGCGTCCATAGGCCATGATCACATCTATGTTTTCCGGGTGCTGGGCAGATATTTGCTGGATCAATTCCAGAGCTTCATGGCGTTGCGAGCTATCACTAGACAAGGCACCGAGGTATGGCCCCAGCAATTGCAACTGGGTCTGCGCATCAAGATCCTTATTGATGATGGACTTACGGACATACTTCCTATATCCCAGCGTATCTCCCTTCTTAAGCGCCTGGCTCGCCAATTCCAATTGAAGGGAAGGGTCTGAAGGAAATTTCTGCTGCATTTCTGCAATTACGCCTTTGGCTTTTTCCGGTAGTTTATTGGATTCATAAATCTCAATGAGCAAGGAATAGTACCGGGATTCCTTCGGATTTCGGTCGATCAGCCTGCGGCTAACGGCTGCGGCTGCCTCTACATCATTCATCTTCAGATAAACCTGCTGTTCCTTCAGCAGCACATCATCATCATCCTTATTCTTTTTCTCGAGCAAGGCTAACTGATTCAGGGCCTCCTGAAATTTGCCTGCCCGCTGATATAACAATGCGCTCTTCTCGAGGTAATTTTCATTGTACTTCTCGGTTCGGGCAATTTTTGCGTATTCATCGGCGGCACCTACATTATTATTCATGAGTGCCAGTACATTGGCATACTGCTCATGATACCATTTGTTGGAACCGTCCAATTCAATAGCCTTGGTAATATATTCAGCGGCGCGGTTCGGATCATTGGCTTTGAATGCCAGTTGGGACAAATCATAATAGGGTGCGGCTTCATTAGGGATGAGCTGCACCACCTTTTTCAATAGTACCTCAGATTGTTTGTTATCCCCAAGCATCCGGGCTTTAACAGCATCATAATAGATCTGCTGCGGATCAGGTCTGGGATTGGGATTTTCCTGGGCGTAAATCCTAATCCCGCCAAGTAACAGGAAGCAAAGCGAGAACAGGCAGGATTTCGATGAACGCTTGATCATTAGAATTGAGTCGAGTAATCTCCGAGCGAAAGTTCGCGGGGCTTTTCACTGTAATTTACATACTTGCCAAGCAGTGAATTTGTAATGACTGTGTCTTTTATAATCGTATGATCACCAATAATGGAATTACTGACCCGGGCATTTTCAACCATCGCACCTGCCTCCAATGAAACATTCGGGCCAATAACCGAATTTTTTACGGTCACATGGGGTCCAAGGTAACAAGGCTGAATAATCGTTGCATTTTCCAGGATCGCTGACGGGTCCGTCATCGACTCACCAGCTGCCTGCCGGAAACTCATAATCCTTCCGGCGGTGTAGACGGTTGCCGCATAATTTCCGCAATCCAGCCACTCCTCTACCTGGTCGGTATAAAAATGAAGACCATTCTGGAGCATATGTTCCATCGCATCCGTGATCTGATATTCGCCTTTATCCATGATCTTTTCATCCATCAGGCGTTGTAATTCCTTACGCAAACCTTCGCCATCCCGGAAGTAATAGACACCGATGATTGCAAGATCGGAAACGAATTCCTTAGGCTTTTCAACAAAGGCCTGGATCTCATTATTCTCACCCAGTTTCACGACCCCAAAAGCACTGGGATCATCGACTTTCTGTGTCCAGATAATTGCATCCCTGGAGCTATCGAATTTAAAATTGGCTTTAAACAGCGTATCTGAAAAGGCAATCATTACCGGGCCCTTAAGACTATCGCCGGTTTGTAGGATGGCATGTGCGGTTCCAAGCGGTTCATTCTGGTATACAATTTTACCCTGGGCTCCCAGCGATTCAGCAACCCGGATCAGGTGCGCTTCAACGTCCTTTCCAAAAGCAGGATTGATAATGAAGGCCACTTCTTCCACCTTTTCAGTAGAGCTTGCGATAATATCCTCTACAATCCGCTGTACCATAGGTTTTCCGGCAATTGGGATCAGGGGCTTCGGAGTGGTGAGTGTATGTGGCCGCATGCGTTTGCCCATGCCTGCCATTGGAATGATGATATTCATTAACGAGTTACGTGTTTATTAATTTTATCAGGGGTAATGGTTAGGATCTGGATTTATAGAAATGATATCAAATAAATACTTAGTGACCAGTATGCCCAAACCCCCCTTCAGCGCGGTCGGTGTCCGGTAGGCTCCGTTCACTCGGTTCCCAGGTAATTGAAATGTAAGGTGCAATAATCATTTGAGCAATTCGCTCTCCATCTCTAATCTCCAGGGCTTGCGGGTCCAGGTTTATAACCGCCAGTTTGATTTCGCCGCGGTAATCAGGATCTATCGTCCCTGGCGAATTGACCAAACTGAGACCCCGTTTAAATGCCGTACCACTTCGTGGGCGTATTTGGGCCTCGTATCCTTCTGGCAATGCTAGGTACAAGCCTGTAGGAATGAGTCTTCGCTCCATGGGCTGAAGGATGACCGGTTCATCAAGCCAGGCTGCCAAATCCATACCGGCGGCTCCTGAGGTCTGATACTCCGGAAGGGGATGAGGGCCTTTATTTATTATTGAAATTTTTACAGCCATAGTTAAGCGGTGGCAAAGGTAAGCGGGTGAAACTGGGCGACAAAAGTTACTATGTGCTTCCCCAATCCCGGAATGGTTATTTTTGCCGCGCTTAACATTAGCGCATTAGAAAGGAAATCGCCCATGCCCGCTTTGGTTGGAAATATAGTTGCCCGTTCGCTCTGGTTATCACGTAAACTCTCTGAACGAAATGCGTCCCCACGCTCCTATCAACGTCATACCCTGAGAAAACTCCTGGAACAGGGCCAGTACACTGCATTTGGAAAACATTATGATTTTGAAGGGATCCTGAGCCATGAAGTGGATTTTGTGGCAGCATTCCGGGAACGGGTGCCGGTTCATACCTATAACCAGATGTATGAACAATGGTGGAATCGCCTCCTGAATAGTGAAGAAAATGTAACCTGGCCGGGCAAAGTGAAATTTTTCGCCCTTTCCTCCGGCACCTCTGAATCTTCCTCCAAACACATACCCGTTACAAGCGACATGATGCGCTCCACCAAGCGGGTAGCCTGGAAACAAATGTGCTCCCTATCAGACTTCAAGGTTCCTAAGAAAGCCTATGAAAAAGGGATATTAATGCTGGGAGGAACGACCACCCTGTACGAACGCGGCGATTATTATGAAGGGGATATGAGCGGTATTTCCGCCAAAACAATGCCCCGCTGGATGAGCTCCCTGCTCTATAAACCCGGCCAGAAAATATCTAAGACTGAAAGCTGGGAAGCGCGGATCCGCCTCATCGTACGAAATGCCCGGAAATGGGATGTCGGAACGATCTGTGGTGTACCAGCCTGGGTCCAGATCGTCCTGGAACGCATCATTGCCTATCATAAAGTCCAAACAATCCATGATATCTGGCCCAATCTGGCCATTTATATTCATGGAGGTGTAGCTCTGGAACCGTACCGGGAGGCCTTCAAGAAATTATTCAGTAAACCCATGGCTTTTTCAGAAACCTATATGGCTTCTGAAGGATCCTTTGGTTTTCAGCCAGGCCCTGAAAAAGGAATCCGGCTCGTACTGAATGCCGGGATCTTCTTTGAATTCATTCCCTTTAACGAACAAAACTTCAATGAAGACGGGGATCCGGTTGCCAAGCCCAGTTCATTGACGATTGAAGAAGTCGAAGAAGATACCGATTATGCCGTCATGCTCACCACCTGTGCCGGAGCCTGGAGGTATATTATCGGAGATGTGATCCGGTTTACAAACGCCAAAGTCGGAGAAATCGTCATTTCAGGTCGGACCAAGCAGTTCCTGTCCCTTTGCGGGGAGCATTTGAGTGTCGACAATATGAATAAGGCGATCGATACGCTGCAACGAAAATTGGGTATTCAGATCCGGGAATTTACGGTTGCGGGCTTTCCGTATGAAGGCCGGTTTGCGCACCGCTGGTATATCGGCTGTGATGAAGCGCTTCCCGATCCGGAGGAGCTTCGGAAAATCATCGACGAAACACTGTGCGAGGTTAATGATGATTATGCCGTAGAGCGTGCCTCTGCCTTAAAAGAAATCTTTGTTGAGGTGCTTCCGGAACAAACGTTTTTAAATTATTTAAAGAGTACGGGCAGGGAAGGCGGCATGAGTAAATTCCCCAGGGTACTAAAAGGCAAACAATTAGCCACTTGGGAGAAATTCCTGGGGCATTCGGTGGCCCTTAAAGGTTAAACACTGCAATCCAATTTTTTATATTTCTGGATCTGGAATATTGTTGGGTTTTTTCTCCGTGCATAAATTAATTTACAATAAGCTATCGTTCTGCTTATTGGAAATGGTTGCTATAGGCAAACAGCGGCTATCTTCGCCCTCATGAATCTGGAGTTTAACAAGAATGAGGATGCCATGAAGTTGTCCGTGTCAGCTATGCGGCAACGCCATGCACAAATCAGCCTGGGTGGCGGCAAAAAGGCCCAGGAAAAAGCGGCCGAGAAAGGAAAAATGAGCCCGCGGGAACGCATTGCCTATCTGATTGATAAGGATACATCGTTCCAGGAAATCGGCTCTTTTGCTGGCTGGGAAATGTATGAGAAAGAAGGTGGCTGCCCGAGTGGCGGAACAGTTGGCGGTATCGGATATGTCAGTGGCCGTCAGTGCGTCATTGTAGCCAATGATAATACCGTCAAAGCCGGGGCCTGGTTTCCGATCAGTGGTAAAAAGAATTTGCGGCTTCAGGAGATTGCCATGGAGAATCGCCTACCCGTCATTTATATCGTGGACAGCGCCGGGGTTTACCTGCCGATGCAGGATGAGATCTTTCCGGATAAAGAACATTTCGGGCGCATCTTCCGCAACAATGCGGTGATGAGTGCCATGGGTATTACACAGATCGCTGCTGTTATGGGCGCCTGTGTAGCCGGAGGGGCTTACCTGCCAATCATGAGCGATGAAACACTGATGGTGGAAGGCAATGGCTCCATATTCCTGGCTGGTCCCTTTCTGGTTAAAGCAGCCATCGGCGAGGATGTAGACGCAGAAACCCTTGGCGGCGCTAAAACACATACCGAGATTTCAGGTATCGCAGATTACAAATTTGATACCGAAGCTGAATGCCTGGACCAGGTTCGGCGGATCATGGATAAAATGGGACACTCCCGCGAAAATGCAGGATTTGACCGAATCCAATCGCAAGCGCCAGCTAAGCCAGTTACTGAAATTTATGGATTGGTATCGGCAGAAAATAATAAGACCTATGATGTGGTGGATGTGATCGATTGTATCGTTGATGCCGGCAGTTTCGACCAGTTTAAAAAGGACTATGGGAAGACCATTGTTTGTGGATATGGACGTGTGGATGGATGGGCAGTAGGTATCGTCGCCAATCAACGCAAGGTTTTAAAAAGCGGGAAGGGCGAAATGCAATTGGGAGGCGTCATCTATAATGATAGTGCGGATAAGGCTGCCCGTTTTATTCAGAATTGTAATCAGAAGAAGATCCCGCTGGTTTTCCTTCAGGATGTGACCGGATTTATGGTGGGCAGCCGGAGTGAGCACAGTGGTATCATCAAGGATGGGGCTAAACTGGTCAATGCGGTGGCAAATTCGATAGTTCCGAAGTTCACGTTCATCACCGGCAATAGTTATGGCGCTGGTAATTATGCGATGTGTGGGAAGGCGTATGATCCAAGGTTCATCTATGCGTGGCCCAATGCCCGTATAGCGGTAATGGGAGGGGAACAGGCGGCCAAAACACTCCTACAGATCCAGGTGGCTTCGTTAAAAAGGAAAGGGGAGATCATTGACCCTGAAAAGGAAGCAGCTCTTTTGAAAGAGATCACGGAGCGATATGCCCGGCATACCAGTTCCTATTATGCTGCAGCCAGGTTATGGGTGGATGAGATCATCGATCCGGCCGATACCCGAAAATTGATCTCCGAAGGGATCACGGCCGCGAATCAGGCACCGATAGAAAAGGAATGGAAGGGGGGTGTTTTTCAGGTGTAAGGAACTGACCTTATTTTCCAAGGTGTTGACCCAAGGTGTTTACCCAAACTTTGTCATTCCCTTCAGGGAATCTGTTTGGATTTTGAAAGGTATTTGATACTTAAAAGTGTCCTGGTCCACACAGATTCCTCCTGAATGGCCCACCGTCGCCAAAGGCTATGGCGGACAAGCAAAGTCGCTGTGGGGTCCCTTTGCACCCGCCGAAGCTTTAGCGAAGGTGGGCCTTCGTCAGGATGACAATCTAATGTAAATGCATAGGAACGGTCGCTGCAGCACAACGGATTCCCTGAATGGAATGCCTGTCCCGACGAATGGCGGGGACAAAGTCGCTGTGGACGGTCGCTGTGGATGGTCGCTGCAATAAAACGGATTCCCTCCGGGAATGACAAAAGATTATCGGATGTACCATTATCGGATGTACCATTATCGGAAGTACCATTATCGGATGTACCATTATCGGATGTACCGACAAACAGCCACCCAACCCAACAGCCTGATACCTGATACCTGCTACCCGATACCTGATACCCGATACCTGATACTAAAAAAAGCCGCTATTAGAAAATAGCGGCCAGTGCAAATCAAGGGATCGGGATTATAGTTAACGCAATAAGCTCAAAGTCTCCGTGGCGATCACCGAATTATTCTGATCCGTGATCTTTAAAAAGTAATTCCCATTCGGAAGGGCTGACCGCATCTCAAGAGCCAGCTCATTATTATTCAGTTTTAATTGAGATCCTGATTGGATCAGGCGGCCACTAAAATCACAAATGGTATAATTAATGGTTTCAGGATGTTTTCCAATAAAACGGATATTAAAACTGCCTTTGGATGGATTCGGAAATAGGATCGTCGACCAGGATCCGGCTTCCAATTCATTAACTCCGGTCGCCTTGGTAATATTATCTCCATCAAAAGTCAGGTTGGTAAAAGAAGTCATGGCTGAATCCAAGTTGACTAACAACAGGGGCTGGGCTCGGTTGGCGCGGAAATAATAGATACGGTTATTATCATTCGTATGCTCACCCTGTTTTTCACCAAAAGCATTGAGAAGCGAGGTAGGGGCAGGGCTACCATTCAAATAAAAACTGTCTATATTATATTGCTTAGACAGCATTGAAAGTACCGGATAATATATACTTTTCCCTGTAGTAGTATAGATCCGCATCTGGCCCCATCCTGTAATTGTGTCCTGGCGATACACCGTACTCACATGCTGGGCTGGTGCATGATTTAATCCGGCGGCAGCAACCGTTATGGTGAAATTTATGGCACGACGGCAAACCGAACTATTCTTATAACCCATCGTGGCCGGGAACTTTAGAATGGTACGCGGCTGGGTGAACAACATTTTTTGTTCGGCAAAAATGATACTGTCATTGGCCCCACCAGTAACTGACGCCTCGCTGTATCCCTGAGCAAGTACGTGAAGCCCATTCTCACTATAGCTACTTGCATTTGTGCTGTAATAATAATCCACGCTATATCCAAAATTTTTAGCGTTCAACATACCTGAGGAATAGGCATCGCAACTGGAACTGAAGTAGGCATCGGTAGCTGTTGGATAGCTAAGGGTGCCATTTGGAGTCAGAACTGCCGTATCATAATTCAGCGTATAATTAGTACCAGCAAAGGTTACCGTCGACAGCTTGGTTGTCGTCGAAACATTATACGTGCCAATCTTACCAAAATTGCTCTGAGTCAATGTCAATGGCGTCTGAGCATTTGAATACTGCATAAATAGTGCTGCAGCAAATAATGTAAAGAGTTTTTTCATGGATGATTGTGTTAATTGGTTTACACAAAGCTGGAAAAAAACTTATTACTAAACAATAGTGGATAACCACTAATTATAATTCCGGCTTAATTAATAGGGAGAACTTTAGCAGAGAATTCTTTCCCTCAAGGTTCAGTTTCCGCACCATATTTGCACGGTGATTCTCAATTGTATTACTTGCCACAATCAATAATGAAGCAATCTCAGTGCTGGTTTTACCCTCACTGATCAGTTTCAAAATGATCTTCTCCGTAGGAGTAAGCAGGTTACGGACCCTTTCCATGGAAGCTGAAACTTCCTGTCCGCTTTGTTGCAATAATGAATTCAGTTGTTCACTCACATACTTTTGACCCATGCCTACAGCCTTTACACAAGCCACCAGATCATTGATCGCATTATCCTTGAGCAGGTAGCCATTCACACCGATCTGCATCGCATCGAGGAAATATTCGCGGCTTTTGTGCATGGTCAGCACAATGAATTGCGTTTGATGTTTTTCACTCAACACCTTTCGGGCAACATCCAGTCCATTCAAAAGCGGCATTTCAACATCCAGAATGGCAATATCCGGGCGCTGAGCGATGATCGACTGATATGCAATCAGACCATTCTCTGCCTCTGCGATGATTTCAAATTCCTCATGGCCAGATAGTACATCCCGTACCCCACTCCGGAAAATGGGATGATCATCCCCGATCAAAATGCGTAAACGATTCATGGATTAATGGTCAAATTTCTTAATAAACAGGAATCGTAAAAACGGAGCGGGTTCCTTTGCCTGGGGCCGTATCCAGTTCAAACTTACCTCTTAAGATCCGTACCCGTTCTTCCATATTCAGCATCCCAAAAGATCCACCACGGAGATTTGCTTTCTCAAAACCACAGCCATTATCCTGAATGATCAATTGCAACTGATTTCCCATTAAACTCCCAGTTATTCGAATGGCTGTAGCGGCCGCATGTTTGATGGTATTATTGATACATTCCTGGATAATCCGGTAGCAATTGATCCGGGTATCGCTGCTGAGATGAGATTCATTTTGCATTTCAATGTCTGAACTCACAAAAATATTAGTTGATTCCCGAACCTTTTCACAGAGATCATTGATGGAACTGATTAAACCATATTGCTCCAATTGGTTTGGATACAGGTCCTTTGAAATATTCCGAACCTCTTCAAGGGCATCATCCACACTTTGGGTTAATCCCGGTTTGGAATCGGCAAAGAGATGTCGCACCTGATTTTTAATGAACAGGATGTTCTGACCCACACTATCATGTAATCCCTTTGCAATTCGCTGCCGTTCCTCCTCCTGGGCCTGGATCAGTTGTGCGGAGAACTGCTCCCGCAGGGCCTGAGCCGCCTTATTTTTCCTAAGATAGAACCAGAGTACAGTAAGGATTACCAACAAGGCCAGGGCGATCAGGATCAGGTAAAGGCGCTGAATCTGTACGCTTGCCAGATGTTTATCCTTTTCCAGGTTACGGATCGCGTTCTGCTTATGGTCAAGTTCGTATAGACTTGCCATGGCACTCATTTTGGTATCATAATCGCTTTTATAAACTGAATCCTTCAGTGCCAGGTATTTCTTATGATTTTCCAGGGCACTTTTATAATTCCCCAGGGCCTCATCAATGGCTGCCTGGTTTTTGTAACAATCAAATAACCAGTCATTGCTTCCCATTTCGCTGGCATAATGGATTGCATTCGTAACATAAGGTTGCGCATCTTTATAGCGTTTCATTTCGATGAGAATCTCTGCCAGATGCTGATTGATCCCAGCCTGTATATTATTTGTTTTGGTAACGGATGGATAGTTCAGTAATTCCTTTTGGTATTTAAGGGAATTCTCATAATCTCCAATCTCCATGTAACAATTCGACAAGTCATCAAGTCCTAAAATGGTTGCCTCATCATCATGATTTGCTTGTGAAACTTCAAGGTTGTGTCGGATCAATTGGATCCCTTCCGCAGACTTTCCGGTCCCAACCAATTCCAGACCTATTTCAAAATTAACCTTAGTAGTATCTTTTGGCTTACCGGCAAGAATGTAGGCTTGTTTCGATTTTTGATAATAATCCAGTGCACTATTGTGATCGCGCATCTGAAAATACGTGTTGCCGATATTATAATAGATCTCACCTGTTCTGGGATCATGGGTCCTGGCCTCGAATTTTGGCAGGAGCACATAGAGCATTTTCAGGCTTTCATCATACAAGCCCAATTCATCGAGGAGTCGAGCGCGCCGATCGGTGGCGATATATATCAAAGAATCATTGGCAAGTTTTTGGGCGATCTGCAATTGCTCATTGGAATAACTAATCGCTTCGGCTGGCTTATTATTTCCCAGGATGATGATCATGGAGTCCAATTCCGAGAATCGTGTAATGGGATCCAAAGGCGTAGCAGCGGCCTGAATGGGGATGAAAATGAGCAGCAGATAGTAGAAATATTTCATAATGCCTGGATCCGGAATTTGCGAATGGTAAAAGAAATAAATCCGGGAATATTAAACGACTAATATAAACAACATATTTACCAGTTCTAGCTTGAACTTTTAATGGGAAATAAGTGGGAAATAGCCTGGTTTATAGGAGGATAATCGGGTTGGTTGCCATGCAAATTGCCGAATGAGTAATACTTCCCGAAAATTGCCTTGAGGGTAACAATCAGGCCTGTGCGGAGCTGGTAAAAACCCAACTTAAAAACCCGGCAAAAACCAGATAATAACCCAGCAATCACATGGCAGTAAGTAGTATTCCAATGATTTTTCATAGTCATGGCTGATTAATAACGATCTTATTTATACCTGTTTGCGGGATGCTTCTTTTCCTATTTTTTTGTTTGAGAATTTCCGATATCGCTGCTGAAGTTTTTGACCTCAGAACCATTTTAAGTGCTAACAATTTTGATTCTCGAAACGTCTAGAGTTCCAGGAAGCACTTAAATCCTTCGTATGATGAAAATTCAAAGCGGCCACATTAAGCTTGAAGCCACGATCGGTGACCTGACGTATTACCGTAAAAACGGGAAATACCTAGTCAAGCGAAAAAGCTGTGTTTCGCGCACCCGGTTAAAATACAGTCCACAATATGCGGCATTCCGGCAGCATCAAAAAGATTTCGGACAGGCTTCATCGGGCAGCAAACTGATTCGGAGTGCCGTTGCACCAGTGATGGAAGGACTTGCAGATTCATACTGTGCGTCGAGGTTGACGGCGCGGTTACTGACGGTGATTAAATCCGACCAGGGGAATAGCTCCGGGCAGCGGATTATTCAGGATAGGAATCTGGCAATGCTGAAGGGATTTGAATTCAATAAAAAATGTGCGTTGTCCCGATTACTGAAAGCACCCATTCGGCTGACAGGCGATAGTGGGAGCCGATCTGTAAGTCTGCAAATATCTGAGTTCATTCCCTCCCGCTTGATTCAATTCCCGAAAAGTGCAAGTCATTGTCAGTTGGTGATGGGGATTGTATCTGTAGATTTTGAAACGGGGATGTATCAATCGGCATTTAAGGAATCAGAATGGATCCCTGTTGATCGCCGCAATGGCGATATGCTGACCCTTACGGGTGGGTTTCAGGACACCATTGCTCATCCGGTAATTGTTGTTGCAGGGCTCCGATTTAGCCAGTTTGTTTCCGGGGAATATGAGGTGCTATAGGATGATTCCTACTCAGCATTAAGCATTGCCGGGGTTATTATGCCGGAGGCATATGATGCAGTTCAAGAATCCATTAGTGGCGAAGAGGATGCGGCAATGCCAGGTACTACAGATAATGCTACAGTAGAAAATGGTACTGCTGAAAATGGTACTACAGTAAATGGTACTACAGTAAATGGTATTACAGAAAATGGTACTACAGATAATGGTATTACAGAAAATGGTACAATAGCGATGTCATCCCGACAACGGAGGGATCTCACGTGTTACGGGCTTCGGAGTTATTGCTATCAAGTGATTTCAATTCTCCTGAAACGTCATTTCTTTGAGCACCTAAAACCCACCGCTGTGAGATCCTTTTACCCACCTAGCCTTTGGCGAAAGAAGCCCTTCGTCAGAACAATCTAATGTAAATGCAAAGGCCCGCCCGCTGTCAGGTCCCTTTTTACCCGCCAAATCTAACAGCGATAGAGGGTATTCGTAGGAAATGGCTCATGTAAATATGCGTGAATCCTTCCCAATCCCCCCTCCGCGGCCTTAGCGTCACCGTTGCGTCCTTTGCGTGAAACCCGTTGCGTGAAACAAAAAAAGAGGCAGCCTAAGGCATACCTCTTTCAACAAGCTTTATAAAACGTACTACTTGGCGGAGGCCAGGAAGTCCTTTACTTTTTCTTTGTGAACGATACCTTCCTTAAAGGTATAGGCGCCGGTTTTAGGACTGCGTACAGCCTTGATCACCTTTGTATAATTCTTTGCTTCGGCGGCCTGCTTAGGGTCTTTCTTTATCGCCGTCTTTGCTGCTTTTGCCATGGTTTGTTATGATTTTAGTTTAGTACTTCGATTTCTTTCCGTGATCGATTTTTTCAAATCGCTCACTTCTGATCGTAAGACTATTTAATTTCTTTGTGCATTGTCACCTTCTTCATCGTCGCATTATACTTCTTCAGTTCAATGCGCTCCGGGGTGTTTTTCTTATTCTTGGTAGTGATATAACGACTCGTACCTGCGAGGCCGGAGTTTTTATGCTCGGTGCATTCCAGGATTACCTGAACACGGTTACCTTTCTTAGCCATGACTTATTCGATTTATGATTTGTATTCATTGATTGGCAACAGCGGTCCAGGACCACCATACCCCATCAAAACAATTTAGATAGTTTGACCTGCTTGGCGCAAATCCTTGATCACCGTCATAAGCCCACGCTTATTGATGGTACGGATCGCATCTGAAGATACTTTCAGGGTTACCCAGCGATCTTCTTCCACTAGAAAGAAGCGCTTCGTCTGCAAATTGGGCAGAAAACGACGCAAGGCTTTCTTATTGGAAAACGAAACTTTATGTCCTTTAATTGGTTTCTTACCTGTTACCTGACAAACGCGGGCCATACTTACTGATTTTAGGACGGCAAAAGTACGACAATGCTTTGAATAATTGCGTTAGTTCCCGACAATTTTTTTTCAAGCCCTATTTTACAATCAGGGTATCGGGGCCGGAAACTTTACTAACATGACAGCAATCCCCTGATATTGTATAGGTTCCATGCACAAGCACCTGCCCATTTTGATAACCTGAAAATTCCACCTGCTCCGTTTTGTTCACCAATTGATTGTGATACCCATCATCTACCAGGATATAATTCCCATATCTTGGAACCATCGGGGTTGTACTAATCTCCTGTCCGGTCGCAGTAACGATTGTCCGGGTACTGTCCAATGTGACTAATTGACCCATACTATCCTGAACATGAACCTGTTGCATCGCAAATATCATGGTACAAACATGTCCGGAACAGTCCTCCACCGGACTTTTACTGCAGGTGGATGCCATACAAATAAGGCCTATGAGGCAAAGCAGACTGAAAAAGGCTTTTCGCATACGCTCGATTTAAGGCGTCTCCGGAAGGATCAGACTATTCAAATTTACAATTCCTGGAATATTTTCACTGATCAGACCTTCCCCATACTGAGTACCAATCCGTTTCCCGAGCAATGCATCACGGTACTTGATCTGTTCCAGGAAATTCTGGGCTGAAATATAGGTTTCCGGCTCCCCGGAACCCGGATTATGGAATTGACTTTTATAACACTGAATCGCCTGAATTTTCTTTTCAAAAACCTCCGAAATATCCACAATGAAGGAAGGAGTCAATTGCCGGTCCTGGATCATGTGATAGACCCGCTTTGGCCTCCAGGGTTCCTGTTCTTTACTCTCATAGCTGGTACTTATCTTCCGGAGGCCTGACAGGAAACAGGCATCGGCAATCAATTTGCCCGCCCGTCCATGATCCGGATGCCGGTCTTCGAGGGCATTGGCAATTACAATCTGTGGCCTCCAGCGACGGAGATAGGGAATGAGCTGCATCTGGTGGGCCTCATCATTACTGAAGAATCCATCCCGCATACGAGCATTCTCCCGCACCTGAACCCCCATAAGCCTGGCTGCTGCATCTGCTTCCTGAAGCCGGATCTCGGCCGTACCCCGGGTTCCCAATTCCCCTTGGGTCAGGTCAAGAATTCCTACGGCTTCTCCAGCCATGGCATGTTTGATCAGGATCCCGGCACAACCGAGTTCGATATCATCAGGATGGACAGCAATGGCAAGTATGGATAACACAGTTGATTCAGGGATTTTTATGAATGGGCAAAGTTGCTTTATTCAGAGCAAGAGCCATCAATTTCCCTAAATTCAAAATTAACGACAGACCACCATCCTCAATTATGCTGCATCTGAGCCCGGTAACGATAGTAATTCGAGGTTTCCAGATCCCGGACGATGCTTTCGATCTCGGCATCCTCACCATTGGGCTCATAGGCCCGCTTCAGGTTATTCGAAAACAATAGCGCCACCCCCTGCCATACGGTAGCAGTAAATCCTCCTTTCATCTCCTTGATAATGGAAAAACAATTCTTACCAGTTTGCCGGTCGATCAACTTTACGAGCAATTGCCCCTGGGTGATGGACAAATTCTGCAATTCACCTTTCCAGCGCTTATTCAGTTCGCGCTCAATATTTTTCAGATAGGCTTTGCGGGCACTGGTATTATCACCGAAACGATCGAGATTGACATCGACATCCTTGAGCACTTCCGCTGCGATCACTGCATAGGGATATACCCGTGCGATATTGTATTTCAGACGGCTGATTTGCTCCCGGCGTTTCACCCAATACCTGGGTAACTTGTCTTTTACTTCGAATTCATCCAGGAAAACCATTGGAAGCGTATCCTTTCCAACGATAAGCCCACCGAGGCGGATCGTATCATTCGGGCCATGCGGGATTTGTGCACGGCAGATTTGGCTACTACCGGCAAGAAAGATCAGTATGCAAAACAGTACACTCCGCGTCATCCTTGTTCAGTACCTCAAACTTTTAATAATTCAAATGAATCAACCGGCACCATTTTTAAATGCTAGTATAAACATTAATGCCTTCCATATTATGAAGGTAACCTTTCTCCGGACCTATCTTTATACAATTAACTGTTTTTATGAAATACTTATTGCTGCTGGTGATGGTCTTAATAACCTTGATTTCTTGTCAACCCAAAACTAATACGCACAACGATTCATATGTTCATGCCCAGGTCGATTCCATTGTCGGTTCTAGGATGATGGATATCAATGCACGCGCTATGGAGGATCTGGATCAACGAATATCAATTGAGGTAAAAGCCAAGGCAGATTCGATTATCGCTTCCCGAAAAAATCGGATGCACCCCCTAAAAGATACGGTGCATCATCCTTAAAATGCCGCCCATTCTCTTCTTTGATGGTATCTGTAATTTATGCCAGCGATCGGTTCGATTTGTAATGCGGTATGACCGCAAAAAGGTGATACAATTCCGCAGTCTGCAAAGTAAGGACGGTGAACAAGCATTGGAGCAAGTGAATCAGCTATTTGGAAAGCCTGCTCAGACGGTGATCTTTTTTGACGGAAGTAACTATTTTATCGAATCGGATGCCATTATTCAACTCAGCGCCCATTTTGATTTCCCCTGGAATCTGATTCGCATCTTTAGAATAATTCCAAAGTTTATTCGAGACAAGATTTATCGATTCGTTGCCAAAAACCGCTACCAATGGTTTGGTAAATCCGATCAGTGTATGGTTCCGGAACGATAAGAATCCCAGGTTTATTTTCGGAAGCGGTCATCGGTCAAAGCATGCAGATATGCCTCAAGATCCACTTTTTCCGACTCACTTAAATGCAGGGGCTTATTCATCACAGTATCCCTGTTTAATGCATTCGGTACTGTTTTGTCGGGCTCATCATAATAATCAATTACTTCCCGCAGGGTTTTAAAACTTCCGTCGTGCATGTATGGCGCAGTAACAGCGACATTCCGGAGACCAGGCACCTTGAATTTGCCAATATCTGATTTTCGGTGCGTTTGGTTATAACGACCACTATCATTCCATTGCTTTCCATTGAATAAGCCAATACTCCGGTATTCATCCCCGGTAAAATCCGGAGAAAAATGGCAGTCAAAACAGTGGCCTTTATTCAGAAAAATATTTCGGCCATGGATCTGCTGCTCATTCAGACTATCTGCCTTCCCATCCATCCAGCGATCATGCGGGGTATGGGTGGTTTCCAGGGTCTTTTCAAACGCAGCCAATGCCAGGCCCAAGTTATTTTTATCCGGCTGCTTTCCGAATAGTTCCATAAATAATTGACGGTACCGTTTACTGTTTCGTAAGCGTACTACCGCTTTCGCTATCGGAAGATTCATCTCATTGACATCTGCGATAGGAAACAATGCCTGGGCTTCCAGACTTCCTGCACGTCCATCCCAAAAGAAGGCTTCCCGGCTGCTCATATTCATCACTGAGGGCGCATTCCGTTTCCCAAGACGACCATGAACGCCTCTGCTGAAGGGAATGGTATCGGCGAAAGCATATTCGGGTTTATGGCAGGAGGCACAACTGATCGAACTATCTTCAGAAAGGATGGGATCAAAGAATAATTGTTTCCCTAAAGCAGCCGGGGTTTTTACTTTGGACACTTCAGGACGGGTACCCGCCACAAACAGAAACAGCAGGAGAATGACTATGATCGGATACTTCATTAAAACAACAGGATACAAAAGTAAATTATCATTCAATATCCCCGCTGCCACCGATCCTTTTCAAATCGGCTCCCCCATTACCCAATGACCAAATCAGCCCCAGAACCTTCGACTTCGCTCAGGGATCGGGGCTCCTCCCATTACCAAATTACCAAATTACCATTCAATATCTGCGCTACCACCCCGCAATGCCTGAAGTGCCGGGACTTGCAATCCTAAGCGGATACCTGTATAACGTGTACCGGATGCATCCCAGCCTTCCAGGAAATCAAGCCGGAAAAAACGGTAGGCCTTGTATCCAATATTATCAATGGAGAAAAAGGCCTCCGAATAAAATAGGTCCTTATTGGCATAAAAGGAGTTGGTCCCCAGGATAAAATAGATCTTGGCCTGCCGGAAGCCTGGGATCTTATTGGAAAGTAACCCGTGCATATTGTATTCCAGATGGACCTCTCCATAAAAATCGGCGGCATTGCTGTATTTATAGAACGGCGCTAATTGAAATGCCTGCATGTACGGGGATGCCAGGGTGAAGGCCGGATCGTCCCCAGCGAAAGGATGAATGAGGTCGGTAACTCCCACCCACTTTTTATTCAGGAACCCGGAGGCAGAAAGATCGTAATTGAAAGTGCCCAATAACTTAAAGGATAATTTTCCGAGCATGCGCAATCGCCATTTATCCCAATCGACAGTGCTCCCTAAGATACCCGGGATCCCTTTTTCATATTGTGCGGAAAAGCTGGGCCAGTCACTGGGAATACTTTGCTTGAAATCAGGGTATTCAATGTATTTGTACCCAGGTTGCCAGGAAATCCCAAGCCTGGCCACGACAGCATCCTGCTCTTCAAAATGCCATTGCCGCAGATTTTGGGGTAAATTATCCGTGTAGGTGCTGCTATCCTTCTTATTTCCCCAGGTAAACCGGGTTGTATTTTCAAGGGGTATCCGGTGTTCATAAGCGGCGCGCCCCCAAAAGCGTATCCCATTCCCCAGGTTTTTCCTTCCACTTAATGACCCGGTATACCGTTCATAAATTTTCAGTTCATTATAATTAAAAAGCAGGGTGGTAAAGGTGTTGAAAATGGTCGTAACGGGATTATTCCGGTCATATTGATACACATACTTTCCACCTTCTGCTGTCAGGGAATATCCACGCCCATGCCAGGTTTTATTATTTTGCTGGTAACTAAGCGCTGCAACACTATTGAAATGGGTATTCGAAAAACCATAGCGGACCACGGTTCGTAAAGTCAATATCTTGCCGGTATCAAGCCGTCTCACGATCTGGAACTGAGGATTGATGTTCAGTCCTTCAACGCTATTGAAATTGACAGCGAATAATAAGGGCAGGATGCGATAAGAATCCTTGTATCCACTGTCATTAAACGTATATCCGTTGAGCAGGAGCCCTAAAGGCTTGAAACGGTTATGACGTTTTCGAAGGGAATCCGTCCGTTTTGGATTTTCGGTTGCTAAACGCAGGGAATCTTTCAGTCGGTAATCCCTGATCTCATCACCTTCCAGGGGAAGCGGCCGGGATTCTTCCCAGTAATTACTATCCTTTTTGTTGGCTGCCTTATCATAACTACTGATTAGCTTTCTGTTGAACACCGTATCCGGCATGGGTTCATTCACTTTCTGATTTTCATAAACCGTTACAAAATTTCCCGTGATCCCGAAACCCAGAATATTGATAACCGGATAAAATAATTGATTTTTGATCACCCAGACATCCTTTTTAAGGGGCAGGAATAACTGGTCAATGCGGATGGTGTCGAGCTTTTCCAGACCATACCGATTGCTGGTGGCCAGACTAAGGGAATGAATGGCCCAATCTCCCTCAACGATGTAAATGGTGCCGAAGAACAAAGGCTCATAGGCGCGTTTAGGGATCACCTTGATCTTGTAAATCGTGTTTCTGCCTTCCTTGAATTCACCCTGCAAGCGATATTTATAATAGGTCAGGGCGTTTGCAGAGATCGGAGAAATATGCCCCCTAGGGTTGATATTGTTCAGGATTTGAACATTGTTCTCATAAAAGGTAATGACGGGAGGCAGTTGCGCGAAGCCCACCCCATTGGGATCACCACTTTCTTTGACGGAGTGGATCACCGTTCGCTCTTTATCTGGTGAACGCGAATAATAGTCTGCGATTTCCTCACAGAGATAAAGAATTCCTTTTCCGTTTGTGTCCACTCCTAATTCACCTTTATCGATCTTGGAACCAAAGATCTTTTCAGGAACCTTGCCGGTTCGGAGCACACCCTTCAGGTAGATACCGGTCTGGAATTCCTTGACCTGCTGCAGGTGAAAATTGCGTTTAGCTATGGCTTCCCGGATAATCCGGTAAGCCGGATCTTCATCCGAGGCTTTAATAGTAACGCCTTTAAGGTCCAGGGATTGGTCGAGGAGGCTAAAATCATGAACAACTGTTTCATCGGCGCCTATATGGAGCTTAAACACCATTTGCTGAAAGCCAATATACTGGCAGGTTACATCATAGGTACCTGCAGGCAGTATGAGTTGGTAATTCCCGGAGGCATTCGCTACGGTACCGTTGGTGGTTCCTGCAACAAATACGGTGGAAAATGGAAGAGATTGTCCTTTGGAATCTCTTACAGTACCGGTGAGAACCCCTGCATAGGATTCGCCACAAGCCAGGAAAATTATAATAAGCAGACTAATCGGGGTTTTCATCGTTCTTAGCACAGTTTCTGCTGATTATAGGGATTGGGAAAGATCAAAAAAGACCGAATAGTTGGGCATCGATCCGCCGAACAACATCCGCAAAATCCTCATCCCTTGAGGTAAAGTCCAGCTTATCAACATCCACGATCAGGAGAGGACCGGATTTGTAGTTTTCAATCCAGGAGTTGTAGAATTTGTTGAGCCGTTTAAGGTAATCGAGCCGGATATTCTCTTCATATTCTCGGCCGCGTTTCTGGATTTGATCCACCAGTTTGGGAATGGATGCCTTGAGGTAGATCAATAGGTCTGGTGGTTTAACCATTTGGGTCAAGGTCTCGAATAAAGTCGCATAATTATCGAAATCGCGCTTGGTCATCAAACCCATATCATAGAGGTTAGGGGCGAAGATTTGGGCATCTTCATAAATGGTCCGGTCCTGGATGACCGATACATTTCCATTACGAATGGTCAGGAGTTGCTGCAAGCGGGAATTGAGGAAATATACCTGAAGGTTAAAGGCCCAGCGGGGCATATCTTCGTAGAAGTCCGTGAGGTAGGGATTTACGTCAACATTCTCATAATGGGGTGTCCAGCCATAATGCTTTGCAAGTTGCGCGGTGAGGGTTGTTTTTCCGGCTCCGATATTTCCTGCGACGGCAATACAAAGAGGTGTTTTTTTAGCTGGCATTGTAGGTAAATAAAAGAATCGAATGAAAACTGAAAGTTAGGGAAACCCTTATTCGTGTGTTCGTATTTGTGATAAATAGGGTTTGCTGTTAATCTCAAAGATCTGCTTACTTTTTAACGGTGGAAGATTGCATGAATTCATTTTTGAATGGCCGGTACCATTTAGACAATACGGTAACTAAGCTTGCCTGATTGACAAAGGATAAGTGCCAAAATGATGGAGACTAACCTGGTTCACTCCCAGGATTCGTACGAAGCTCTATTGTAAATACTTCCTTACTTTTCTTTTGCGTCGCCAAAAAAAAGTAAACAAAAGAAAAAGCGATTTTTTGCGTATAGCTCCGCGCGCAAAAAACAGGCGATACGCTGTTGGGAAAAGCTCGATTTAGCGACAAGGTGCTGAACTGTAGGATTTTGATGGAGCAGGTTCGTTAAAACTTTGGATGAGCCATCTTTAAATTTTCAAATCGGCTCCCGCCATCCATTACCAAATCACCAAATTAAATAACCCACCCACTATTTAAACCCAATAAACCATTAACAGTCTATCCTTTTCAACAGTGCAAATTATGGGCAATTATAATCGTCGGGAATTTCTGGAAGAAATACTTGCTACACAATCCGGACAGCCAGCCAATGGGGTGGATACTGTATTTCAGAAATACGCGAATCATGCGCTTCCCAAGGGCCTTCAAAAAGCTACCGGCACTTTAACTCCTTACACAGGAAGCTGGACACAGGCTGAGGTCATTCACCTTTTACGCCGTACCACCTTCGGACTAAGGCCTGCAGATATTCAGTTACTTCTGACCATGACACCAGGAGCGGCAGTTGATTACCTGTTTTCGAATGCTCCAACGACCGCTCCAGCTCCACCGGTCAACAATTATTACACAGCTTATACGGACCCTACAGGTGTGCTTGCGGGACAAACCTGGATCAATGCCGCCTATGGAGATGGTACCGTAAATGGCAAGCGCCGGCTTTCTCTGAAAAGCTGGTGGATGGGCCTGATGATCAATGAGAATTGCAGTATCCTGGAAAAGATGACCTGGTTCTGGCATAATCATTTCTCAACGTCCCTGACAACGATACAGGATGCAAGGACAGGTTATCTGCATCATGCGATGCTGCGGGCCAATGCCCTAGGGAATTTCAAAACCCTGGTAGGACTGGTTACCAAGGATCCTGGTATGCTGATCTACCTGAATGGCTCCGCCAATACCAAAACCGCTCCGGATGAAAATTATGGCCGGGAACTACAAGAGCTTTTTACCGTTTCTAAATACAATACACCCAATTACACCGAGGACGATGTAAAGGCTGCTGCCCACGTACTCACCGGATGGCAGGTCGATTTTACAACCATACCTGTCAGCAGCAAGTTCACACCAACCCGGCATGACACTACCAACAAGGTGTTTTCCGCATTCTACAACAATACGGTCATTACAGGACAAGCCGGGGCCAACGGCGCTAATGAAACAGATGCCCTGATCAATATGATCTTCACTACCGCCGCATCGCAGGTGGCCAATTGGATATGCACCAAGCTTTACCGCTACTTTGTGTATTACGATACCGTTACCGACGTTACGGTTCAGAGCAATATCATCAATGGGATGGCCAGCACGCTGATTTCCAATAATTGGAATGTGGTACCTGCGATCAAGCAATTACTGAAAAGCCAGCATTTCTTCGATGTGAACAGCAGAGCATGCTATATCCGCACCCCGCTGGACTTTTACAATGGCATCTTTAAGACATTCAACATCAAACTACCGAATACATTCGATGATGCCAAAACCTATGCCATTTGGAATGCTGTCCGGCAATATGCAGCAGATAATGGTTTGGATTTGGGTGAACCTCCGAATGTAGCAGGTTTCCCGGCCTATTACCAAAGTCCCGAATTCTACGAACTCTGGATCAACTCCAATACCTATCCCCATCGCCTGGAGTTCATCGATATGATGCTAAGTACAGGCTTTAAAGGAGGTACTGGTACCAGTATTCTGATCGATGTCCTGGCTTTTGCTAGTGCATTTCCAAATGCCGGGGATCCGGATCTTTTAGTCCAGTACTGCTGTGATCTTTTACTTGGACTGGATCCATCTACCACCCGCAAGGCCTCTCTGAAAAGTATTCTGTTGTCCGGACAAACTACCAATGGCTATTGGACGAGTGCCTGGGGGGATTATATCAGTAACCCGACAAATGTCACCTATAAGGGCATCGTAAAGACCCGGATTAGCTCCCTACTAACGGAGATCATGCATAGTGAAGAACATCAATTGGCCTAAGCCAGGCTTTCAGATTTCCCGATTATCCTGATCACCCGATCTGGGACTCTTCTGATCCTATTATTTGTAACAGGGTGTTCATTAACCAGTAAAAGCGGAGCTTTTTTATGAAACGCAGAGACTTTTTCAAATTGGGTAGCGGTGCTTCATTGGCATTCATGATCAATGGGCTGCCTGTCAGTGCGTTTGCTGATACGCCATTACTAAAATTATTGGCAAAACAGACACAAGCCACCGGCCGGGTGATTGTTCTGATCCAGTTAAATGGCGGGAATGATGGCTTGAATACGGTGATTCCCCTCGACCAGTATAGTGCGCTTTCAAATGCCAGGTCTAATATCCTGATTCCGGCCAGTAGTGTGCTTTCACTTACGGGAACTTCCGCAACCGGTTTGAACCCGGCGATGACGGGGATCAGGAGCATGTATAATAATGGGCTGGTGAATATTGTCCAGGGTGTCAGTTATCCGAATCCGAATTTTTCGCATTTCAGAGCCACGGATATCTGGAATTCCGGATCAGATGCCACCCAATATTTGAATACCGGATGGCTGGGTAGATATTTGGCGGATGAGAATCTGAACTATCCGGTAGGGTATCCCAATTCCAGCTCACCGGATCCATTAGCCATTCAGATAGGAACGGGTGTTTCACCAGTGGTTCAAGGGCCACAAGTTAGTATGGGGATGGCCATTGCCGACATTAATTCCTTCTACAATATTGTGAATGGAACGGTGGATCCTGCACCAGCTACACCTGCTGGCCATGAACTAACTTTTTTGAGGTATATCTCCCAACAAACCCAGGCCTATACTACAGTTATTCAAGCGGCTGCCAATAACTCGGCAACGCTTAGTACTCAATATCCGGCAAGTGGGAATTCCCTCTCCGATCAATTGCAGGTAGTTGCCCGTCTGATCAAGGGCGGACTTCAAACCCCGGTTTATGTTGTGAGTATCGGTTCCTTCGATACCCATGCGGCCCAGGTAGATCCTACGGATCATACGGTTGGAACACAGGCCACCTTGCTAGGGCAGCTCAGTGTCGCTGTAAGCGCCTTCTACGACGATCTGAAGCTAATGGGTGTGGATCAGCGGGTATCTGCCATGACCTTCTCCGAATTTGGCCGCAGGATCATCAGCAATTCATCCGGAGGAACGGACCATGGCACCTCAGAACCTGTGATGGTTTTTGGTCCTGGCGTCAATCCAGGATTTATCGGAACAAATCCGGTAATACCTCCAAATGCAACCGTTGATGATAATCTGAGCATGCAGATGGATTACCGTTCAGTATATGCAGCGGTATTATCCGACTGGTTTGGAGTTACACCAACGGTATTGAGTGATGTCCTCTTACAGAGTTTCCCGATCCCTGCTATATTCCGGAAGTCCACAGGCGTAGATGAGAATACGGTTGCAGGTAGTCTGGAACTCCTGGGTCAAAATTATCCAAACCCGGTAACGCAATCCACGACTATTACGTTTGGGTCAGCAGGGGGAATTACCACTATTCAATTGTTTGATGCCAGTGGTCGTCTGATTCGTACCCTGGTCCAGCAGGAGTTCAGCAGGGGTAGCCAGAGCATTACTATCGATAGAGGACAGTTACCAGCAGGAAACTATTTTTACCGACTTAGCAATGGTGGCAACAGTGCCACCAGGCAAATGGTGGTGGTGGATTGATGAGGCTAGCCTTCAATGATTCATACCTCACTTTATATGTGAGTACATATCGGTGCGGGTGCTACTGATCCCGTTATTAACCGTTGTGTAGCGAAAGCTGAGTGCCATTGAATCCAGCTGAAGGATATCTGCACTAATAGGTGAACCATTACTGGTGAAGGTTAAGACCGTCTCGGAATCATTTAAGGACCAGGTTCCTGCCGGAAATTGCTGGGGATCCGTTAGCGAACATTTACTGGCCCCTTCATCTGCAGTAATCGAATTATTCGAATTGTAAAAGATCAGATCATCCTTTTTGCATACAGGCATGGCGGCATAGAGGTCAACCGACTGATTACCCACAGGAGGACCATAGGCCACAATGGCATTGCTGGAAATGATCATCCATTTACCACTAGTCAGATATTTGGTCCGTCCGACGGATCCATCCCCGAGACTCTGCTTGGAGCAGGCGTTCAAAAGAAAGATGATACCAATTAAGGGCAGGATGGTTTTCTTCATCGAAGTAATTTTAGGGCAGGATACACTAGTCAGCCTGGATTGACCTGCTGCCTTAAAAGTATAACATCGCTTCCTGTAATTTTCAAAACAGGGGCCACTTTTTACTTTTTGGCGATAAGCAGACGCATTAAAAGTTGGACTTCATCTGCCTTTTCTTCTTCGCGCCGGTAGCGATGGCAAAGTGCCAGTTCTTCCATCATTTTATAAATGATCCTTCTTGCATCCAGGGGAGCAAAAAAGTCCTGTTTGTCCCGGACACCGATTTTGTGGAGGTAGGCATCCACATCGGTGCGTGTATAGATCCCTCCATTCATCGGGTCAATAAAAAAGCTCACCTGGGGATCTTCTTCCCGTTCGGGGTGTAAAAATGGGTGAATGGAATCGATATAGGCAAAGACGAGTTGCCGGGGAATATCAACTGCAAAAACAGGAATGTCCAGCAATTCACAGAGCACCAGGTACAGGATACCGATGGAATAGCCATTCCCCTGCCTGCTTTCCAGCATCTGGTTTATATAGAACTGCTTGGGTTCCCTGGCGGCGAGCTCATGTCCTTGTAGCTTATAGTAGTTGAACAGGATACTGTTGAAAACGTTGACCTGTTCGAGAGGCGTCAAATACGGATTCAGCTCTAGCCAGATATTCCTGCGGATCGCATCCAGTTGTGTCAGGATGGAACTAACGTTCAGGTCGGGATATTGGAGCCGTGCCACCAGGATTGCTCCGCGAAGAAGTCCCGGTTTTTTTTCATTGGACCATTCATGGAAAGCAGTTTCCAGATCCTGGAAATGAACCCGGTGAATGAGGGTCTCAATACGCGACTGTACCTGTTGATCTAAAGTGATCTCCCATAAATGTTCCAGGTTGGGAATGATCGATTTCCCATAGTCGAGGATGCGCTCCGAAACGGTCTCATAAACTTCTGCATCCGGATCATCTATTAGCCTCAACAGGGCATGCAATTCTTTGTCTTGCCGCATCACTCATCGTGTTTAAGGTTAGCCATTACAAGGTACAATCTTCAGAAAATAAAAACCGCATCACGGCAGTTTTTATACACAGCCATGATGCGGTATTGTTAATATAATGTGCTAAGCTTTTTTACGAGGGCTGGCTGCTTTTTTAGCAACCGTCTTTTTAGGCGCTGTCGCTTTTTTAGCCACTGCTTTTTTCGCAGTGGAAGATTTTGTGCCTGCTTTCTTTGCCGACTTCTTCTTTGGATTTTCCGAGAAGGCATTGGGGTCCTGGTCCAGGATCATTTTTTTGACTGTTTCCAGGGAAATATCTTCAAAATCGGCAGCCTCATATTTTTCGCCACCTTCCTTTCTTGGCAGTTTGAGCATATCCTTTTTGAAACGGATGAAGGGTCCCCAGCGACCATTTTCAATCGCGATATTTTCACCCGGCCATTCCCGAATAAAGCGTTTAGCTTCCTTTTCGAGTTTAGCCGAAATCAGCTCGTTTAGATCGGATTGGCTCAGGTTATCAAAATCAAAACGCCTTGGCACATTGATATAGAGTTCCCCCCATTTGATAAATGGACCAAATCGGCCCTTGCCTTTACTTACTGGCGCTCCTTCATAAAAACCTACCGGTGCATCAGCCGCCTGTTTTTCCTTGATGATTTCCATAGCCCGGTCCATATCCACCAGGAGCGGATCTTCACCTTTGGGCAATGAAATAAACTGTTCACCCCATTTTACATAGGGTCCGAATCGACCCGCCCCAATAATGATTTCCTTACCCTCAGACTCCCCAAGGCTAAACGGAAGTTTAAACAGATCCAGTGCTTCCTCGAGGGTAATGCTGGAAATACTCTGGGATGATTTTATAGTGGCAAACCGTGGCTTTTCTTCATCTTCAGTCTTACCGATCTGAACCATAGGCCCAAACCGTCCCAATCGGGCGATTACCGGTTTCCCGCTGACCGGGTCTTCTCCAAGCGCCCGTTCGCCGGTAGCGCGTTCTGCAGTGTCCATGGTTTGAGCAACCTGTTCATGAAACGGACCATAGAACCGTCCCAGCATTTTACTCCATTCTTCCTTACCGTTAGCAATTTCATCAAACTCCTCTTCGATCCGGGCAGTGAAGTTGTAATCCATCACTCGTTTGAAATGCTCCGCCAGGAAATCGGTCACGACCATACCCAGGTCTGTAGGAAATAGCTTGGATTTTTCAGCACCCGTATTTTCGGTTTCGATACGCTTGGTGATCTGATCATTTTTCAGGCTCAGGATGGCAAAATCCCGACGGATCCCATCCTTATCCTTACGTTCCACATAGCCCCGCTGCTGAATGGTTGAAATGGTTGGGGCATAGGTCGATGGACGACCAATGCCTAGTTCTTCCAATTTCTTGACCAATGATGCTTCTGTATAACGCGGCTGAGGGCGTGTAAACCGTTGGGTAGCCCTCATTTCATTAAATTGAGGGACCTGACCAACAACCAGTGGTGGCAATACATTTTCTGATCCATCCTCTGCATCCTCATCATCCTTTCCTTCCGTGTAGACCTTGAGGAAACCATCAAACCGAAGCACTTCACCGGTAGCAACGAGGGGATCCGATTGGGTGGAGATCGCTATTTTGGCGATCGTACGTTCTAATTGTGCATCGGCCATCTGAGAGGCCATCGTTCTTTTCCAGATCAGTTCATAAAGCCGAAGGGTTTCCACATCCCCGGCTTTCTGTGCATGCATATCGGTAGGTCGTATGGCCTCATGCGCTTCCTGTGCGGATTCGTTTTTATTTTGAAACTTTCGTTTTTGATGGTATTTATCACCGTAAATACTGTCAATGGCATCCTTAGTTCCATCGAGAGCCGTATCAGATAGATTTACGGAATCGGTCCGCATATAAGTAATATGACCATTTTCATAAAGGCGTTGCGCCAATTGCATGGTCTTGCTCACCGAATATCCCAGTTTCCGGCTTGCTTCCTGTTGTAAGGTTGAAGTGGTAAAAGGTGCTGCCGGGGTTTTCTTTGCAGGCTTTACCTGTACATCGGAAACCTTATAGGAGGCGCCGACACAGCCTACTAAAAAATGTTGGGCCGAAGCTTCTGTTGCAAATTTATCAGGTCCCTCTGCCTTAAAGGAGACCATTTTATGATTCAGATCCGGGGCAGAAAACAGGGCTTCTATTTTGAAGGAACTGCTACCGGCAAAACCGAGAACACTTCGCTCACGTTCTACGATAAGCCGAACAGCAACACTCTGAACACGACCTGCCGAGAGGTTGTTCTTCATGCTCATCTTACGCCATAGGATGGGGGAAATTTCGAACCCAACAATACGGTCGAGGATACGCCGGGCCTGTTGGGCATTGACCAGGTCCATATTTACCGTCCTAGGATTCTGAACGGCTTTCTGAATCGCAGACTTGGTAATTTCATGGAATACAATCCGTTTGGTTGTTTCCGGTTTTAATCCTAAAACCTCGCATAAATGCCAGGAAATTGCTTCTCCTTCCCGGTCCTCATCCGTAGCGAGCCAAACTTCGCCACTCCGTTTTGCTATTGATTTCAGATCATTGACCACTTTGATCTTATCTTCTGAGATAACGTAATTCGGCTTAAAATGCTGGGCGATATTAATACCCATGTCTTCTTTTGCCAGATCGCGAATATGACCAAAGCAGGATTTTACTTCAAAATCAGGGCCCAATATCTTTTCAATCGTCTTTGCCTTTGCAGGCGACTCCACTATTAATAAATTCTTAGCCATTCTGATTGATACAGGAGATAATTTACTTTTAAAACAGTCCCGAAATCTTTTATTCCGGAAAAGCAATGTTAGTCCATTGTTTCCGGATAAAGAAAGAAGAAGGAACAACGTATATACGCCATTCCTTCTTCCAAATAATAAATCTACTAAAAAAACTAGTGCGCGATCACAATTCGACGAGTAATACGCTCGCCATTTGCTTCTATACTATAAAGATAAACACCGGCAGAAAGTTCAGATGTATTGAATACAGCATTCTTTTGTTGACCGGCATTGATGGTACCCAGGTCCTGAGACAGAATTTGCTGTCCCATAACATTTTGGATCCGCACCTTAACAGCTGTAGTTGCAGTTGCACCTACTGGTATGTTCAGGACGGTATTAGCAGGATTTGGAAATGCCTCACCAATAGTAAGTCCAACAATTTCCTTAACACCAACTAGTTTTTTGGAATTACCAAAATTGACCACTACAGCAGGAACATCCGCGAAGGTGGCATAATTGAAATTATTAGGAAGATCAACTCCGAAGGTTCCAATTCCACCATCAGAGCTATCAGAAACGCCGTACTGACCCACCACATTAACAGGAGCAGCTGAAGTAGCAGAAGCTACCAGGATCGTTGAAGAGGTAGAAGGTGAAACGGGCTTAACCACAACAGCCCATGATCCGGCATTTGCAATGGTATAGGACTTAGATGTACCAATATTCATTTCCAGTGTGGTGAACACGAGGTTGGAGCTGGTAGAAATATCGGCAGCAGTAAGTGTTTTAACCACACTGCGACCTACTGCATTGTAGGCACCGCCAACTGCATCAAAAGAATAAACTTCGGCCTGTATTTGAGTTCCTACAGTTGTTGCGGAGGAAAGACATACGCTCACGGAAGTAATAGTATCCTTTAAAGTTCCACTAGGGATTTCAAAGAAATTACCCATATAATAGCTGGTTCCATTTGGACGTCCTGTACCTGATGGGGCGTGCAGGTAGTAATTACTGCTGTAGAAAAATGGATTGAGCGTCTTGCTGGATTCCTGGTAACCCATAAATGGACACAAGGAACTATCCGATATCGTGTAAACAGTAGTATCTACATTATTAGCCGTATTGGCATCACCAGTAACAGTGGTATTAAATGGCACCACATAAGTTCCGGTAGTGGTTGACTTATATCCGCTGGCAGAAAAATCTACAACACTGTCAAAAGCATTGATAGGCACATTAGGGTAGGCAACACTTTTTGAGTAAACAGAGGCTCCACCAGTATATATGGAAGTACCTACATTAATAGAACTAACGGCAGTACCTCCATAATTATAGAGCTCCGTAATCGGAACAACCGTATCGGCAAAGATTTTTGCCATAGTTCCCATTGGAGTAAAACCGGTACCAGCTCCAAGGGTCATTACCTGACCTGATTTGCTAAGGCCAAGATCAATAGGATCAAGACCTACCATTTGGAAATCATCGATCATCCAGTTGTAACCACCACCAACAAATGCTCCGGAATAATAAAAGCGGACTTTAACGGCTGCCTGATTGGCGGCTACAGGGCTAACATTGATAGTTGTGATTTCAGGATTGTTTGTAAAGTCATTGGAACGAAGTCCCATGTTTGGGGAAATTGGATACGTAGTCCAGGTAGCCCCATTATTATTAGTTACCTGAACATAAAAGGTATCCTGGAACCGACGGGTATATTGCTGGAAACGGACCCCTACATAGGTATGACCGGTACAGGATATTGGTGGCGAGGTCAGGGTACCAATCTGTGGAGCACTATTAAAAAGGACACCTATTGAATCGGAATCATACAGCATATATCCACCAGCTGCAGTAGTCGAATTGATCTTGCTGATGCCAAAACTACCCGTGGAGGCTTTGTTAGTAAACTTCCAGGTACCTGCAGAACCAGTATTACCACTTGCCACCCACCCACCTGTACTCAGTGAAGTGGCACTGAACGTATCGGTATAGAATGGTGTTATAGCTGTTGCTTTCGCATAAGGGTTGGTACTGGCACGGCGCTTGGCCATTGTACTTTCAAGAGCATTCCCACTCAGGTTTCCCGATTTTTTTCCTGCGGCATTTGCAGGATGCATATTCTGAGCGTTTGCTCCCAGGGAAAGCATGGCTGCAGAAAGTAGTGTAATTACTTTTTTCATTTTTAAAAATTAGAGGAGAGAGGGACTAAAAGTAAGGATATTGTAATTATCGTACCTTATTCTGAGGCAAACGTATAGCTGAATGCGGTAACGACTTTAAGGGCGTAGGATTCTCATTGACAAATTATTGCATTATTAAAGGCACCCAAAAAGAAAAGGATAGCGAATTGCTATCCTTTTCAATTAATTAAACTGGAATGAATTAATGAGAAACTACAACACGGTTGGTGGAGCTGGAACCATTCACCTTAACACTGTAGTAATAAATACCTGCAGCGAGTTGTGACGTATTAAATGTGGTTTTTGCTTCCTGACCTGGAGTAACATCCGTAATGGTCTGAGTACTGATAATCTGACCCAGTGTATTCATCAACTGTACGCTTGCATTTGCAGCAACCGGTGATTTGAATGAAATGGTAACTTGATTGTTAGCTGGGTTAGGGAATGATTTCAACTCATAAGCAGCTGAAACTTCTTTAACACCACCGGGAGGAATCAGAACATGATAGGCATCATTAGAGAAGTTCAGACGAAGTAAAGGAACACTCTCATTGGTAGATACACGTGTACCAAAATTAGATCCTAATCCATTGGAGGTATCAGAAAGACCAAACTTACCAGCGACATTCTTTGGACCATTTGCATTATAGATAACAGCGGTCAGACTTGAAGCTGGATTAAGTGCTGTAACAACTACAGCCCACTCACCTTCAGAGAAGATGGTAAAATTCTTGGCAGTACCTGGGAAGGCCATGAATTTAGACCATATAATGCTACCCGATGCTGGAATATCAGCAGCAGTAAGGGTCTTGGTTACTGTAGAGCCTTTATAATTCCAAACTGGATTAGCTGGATCAGAAAGGTCTTCCAGATAGAATTCTGCACGAACTTTTGCACCAACACCACCCAGTGGATAGAAGGCCATGTCAACGGAAGTAAGGGTATCCTTTTTACCAGCACCTACTTCAAAAAGAGAACCAGTATAGAAATTGATTGCAGGAGAGCTTCCGGAACCACCACGCTGAAGGTAATATCCTCCTGTAGTGCTGAAAGTACCATTAATACTGCTGGCCGGGAACATTGTCCAGGTAGTATCCGTAACAGTAGCAAATACAGAATCGGTATTATTTGCAGCGTTACCATCACCTGTCTGGTTAACATTAATAACTGAAGCATAGGTACCAATAGTTGGGCTAGCAACACCAGCAGAAGGCATACTGAAATCAAGCAGGGAATCAAATGCATTCACTGGCATATTAGCAAAAACGATGCTCTTGCTGATTACAGGTGCACCTGCCTTATAAAACGTATTGGATACAGTTGCATTAAACTGTGCAGTACCACCATAGTTGATCATGTTTGACTTGACAAACATGGAGTCAACAAAATTCTTTGGAATAGATCCAAAAGAGGTAAATCCGTTTGCATTGTGCAGATTCTCAATAATTGCCGACTTATGAACACCCAGATCGATAGGATCCAGATCCACCAGTGCAAAATCATCCACTAACCAATTGTAAGTGCCACCGGGGTAAACACCAGTGTAATAAAACTGGATCTTCACGTTCGCCTGATTGGCAGCTGTTGCGGTAATATTAATGGTAGTGGTTTCCGGATTAGCGGTATACTCATTTCCACCTAAACCATTGTTCGGGAAGATGTTGTACCGAGTCCAGGTAGAACCACCATTATTGCTCACATTCACAAAGAACGTATCGCGTAGACGTTTAGTGTACTGCTGAAAGCGAACACCAACATAGCTATGACCGGTACAGCTATAGCTTGGTGATGTTAATGTACCAATCTGAGGAGTGGTAGTCGGGAATAATTTTCCGATAGAATCCGCATCATAAAGCATCCAACCACCCGCTTTAGAGGTGGAATTAATGGTTCCCAGGTTATAAGCGCCAGTAGCTGCCTTATTGGTAAACCTCCAGGAAGCAGAACCGGTATTGCCACCGGCCACCCAGCCACCAGAACCGAGACTGTTTGCACTGAATGTATCAGTAACAAAAGGAGTTGCAACAGTGGCTTTAGCATTCTTGTAGGCACCAGAAGCAGTCGGAAAACTATTCGGGCCTGCTACCACACCATTCTCATTGGAAAGGGCCGGGTTTAATGAAGGCACATACCTTTCTACTTTCTGCGCATTGGCAGAGAAGGCGAAAATGCCCGCAATGGATAAAGAGAGTAGTTTTTTCATCGTTATTCTTTAAAATGATTTTCGTAAAAGTAAGGAATCTATAATGGTAGTCCAACTTTTATGAGGGAAAAGATCGATAAGTTCCAGTCAACCTGATGTTTACTTGACACTTGCGCTTCTTGAGCCTAATTTTGCGCCGAATCTTTCTACAATGCTACCTAATTTCGACAATACGGAGATTGCCTTCCAATACCGGAGTAATGCTGAACTGCGCCGAGCCAATTTTCTCTTCTCCTCGATGGCCTCTCCGATGATTACGAAAATTGGGATGGGCCTTACCAATTTCGCATTGAATACAGGTCTTCCTATAAAGGGACTGATTAAATCCACCATATTTAAACAATTTTGTGGTGGTGAGAATTTGCAGGAAACGGCGGGTACCGCTAACAGGATCGCAAAATTCGGAGTCGGAACGATCCTTGATTATAGTGTTGAAGGGAAAGAAGATGAAAAGGAATTCGATCATGCCGTTCAGGAACTGCTGATCGCGCTCCGTTATGCAGACGCCCAAAAACCAAATATTCCCTTTATCAGTATCAAGGTTACGGGCTATGCCCGTTTTGCATTATTGGAAAAATGGCATGCCGGTTCGGAATTGAGCTCGGAAGAAGCTGCAGAACGTCAGCGTGTGTTCGACCGGATCGATACCATATGCAAGGAAGCCGAATCAAAAAAAATCAGTGTACTTATCGATGCTGAAGAAAGCTGGATCCAGGCACCGGTAGATGAATTAGCCAACACAATGATGGAACGCTATAATACTAAAAGTGCCATCGTATTCAATACCTTCCAGATGTACCGGCATGACCGGTTAATTTATTTACAAGAGTGTTCTGAAGCGGCGAAAATGAAGGGATATATTTTCGGTTCCAAATTGGTAAGGGGTGCCTATATGGAAAAGGAACGGCAACGCGCCGCTGAAAAGGGTTATCCCTCCCCCATTCAGGCAGATAAAGCAAGTACCGATAATGACTTTGATGCCGCTGCACAATACTGCCTGGAACAACTGGATCATATCACCGTATTCATTGGAACCCATAATGAGCTGAGCTGTAGAAGGCCCGTGGAATATATGGAGCAGCATGGCATAGCGCCCAAAGACTCAAGAGTTTGGTTCTCCCAGTTGTTTGGGATGAGTGATAATATTTCATTCAACCTGGCTAATACCGGATATAATGTCGCCAAGTACATGCCCTATGGGCCTGTCAAGGATGTTGTGCCCTATCTGATGCGCCGGGCCGAAGAAAATACATCGGTAGCAGGCCAGACAGGACGTGAACTCGGCTTAATCAAAAAAGAAATGAAACGCAGGCGCATGTAATCATTTTTGGATTCTGAACAGGAACACAAAACTGGATTTTTCTACTCCGATTATTTTTCTAGCTTATGCGCCGCTTTACTGCCATTCTGGACGCCTCATCAAAACTGATTAGTTACCTTGTTTTGGTCGTACTTCTGATCCCCTTTATCTCGATTACCAGCGAATACTTCAAGCATCATGACTCCCGATTACTGATAGGCCCTGTGGTTGTAGCTGTCGGATTGCTACTCTGCTATTTCTATCGTCCTAAGGAATATGGCCTGGACAACCAGGGACTGCATATTATCCGGAGCATCAATCCATTCCTGATACCCCTTAAGGATATTCAAAGTATTGGACCGGTTACATCCAAAGAATTGGGATTTGGCATTAAAGTCCTGGGTAGCGGCGGTTTTCTGGGCTATTTCGGGTTTTTCTTTTACCGGAATTATGGGGGTATCTGGGTCTATGCCACCGATCAAACCAAAATGCTCCTGATCACGCTGAAAAACGATAAAAGAATCATTATCAGTCCATCAGACACGGAGCAGTTTATGAAAGGGTTCCATGAAATAGCCCGGAAATTATAACAGGCTGCAGTCAATTCTGATTTCAATCCAAATAAAAAAGGCTGTCTCTACAATAGAAACAGCCTTTCGGTGCCTGGTCACTCTTAGCAGAAATTATTTTTGCTCAATAATATACAGGTCCTCACTATCCTTCTTCATCCGGTAGTGCTCGCGGGCATATTTTTCCAATGCCTTCGGATCGGTTCGGATAGCTGCATATTCCGTATCCATACGGCCAATCTCCCGGTTCAGGTATTCGATATTGTCATTTACATCCTTCAGGTCCTTCTTTCGTGCCTTTTGACTGATCCAGTCATTTTGGTCAAAAAAGATCATCAGCAGGAGGAAGGCCAGTCCGGTCAGCAGGTATTTATTCAGCAGGATACGAACGAGCTTCATCTTGATGACATTCGGGGCTTGGGAACTATGGTTCCAGGATTACAACCTGGATACTCAATCTTTAAAAAGGATATGAAATTTAAATGCCGAACTTCAGGTGCTTTCCCGGATAATAGGCCGATTCCCCTAATTCCTCCTCAATACGGAGCAACTGATTATACTTTGCCATACGGTCAGAGCGAGAAGCAGAACCTGTTTTTATCTGTCCGCAATTCAAAGCCACAGCCAGATCAGCTATCGTTGAATCTTCTGTTTCACCACTGCGATGGCTCATAATGGTATTATATCGGTTACACTGTGCCATGCTGACGGCATCAATGGTTTCGCTTAGTGTTCCAATCTGATTAACTTTCACTAGCAAGCCGTTGGCCGTTTCTTCAGCAATCCCCCGTTTCAAACGGCTCACATTCGTCACAAATAAATCATCACCTACCAATTGAACCTTTTTGCCCAATGCCTCGGTGAGGCTTTTCCAACCGGCCCAATCATCCTCCGCCATTCCGTCTTCAATGCTGACAATCGGATACTGATCACACCATTTGACCCAATAAGCCACGAGCTCATCGGAAGTCATTTTAACACCACTGCTTTTATGAAAATGGTATTTACCATCCTTGTCATTGTATAGCTCGCTATTGGCAGCATCCATGGCAATGGCCACTTCAGAACCAGGTTTATATCCGGCTTTTTCTATTGCTTTGATAACCGTTTCAATAGCTTCTTCATTGCTTTGAATATCCGGGGCGAAGCCGCCTTCATCACCAACATTTGTGCTATAACCTTTCTTTTTAAGTACGGCCTTAAGTTCATGGAAGATCTCTACTCCCCAACGCAAACCTTCTGAAAAGGAGCTGGCGCCTATTGGCATCACCATGAATTCCTGGAAGTCAATCTTATTGTCGGCATGTGCTCCACCGTTGAGGATATTCATCATGGGCACCGGGAGCGTCCGTGCATTGGCACCTCCAATATACCGGTACAGGGAGAGTCCGCAAGTCTTAGCTGCGGCTTTGGCACAGGCAAGGCTAACAGCCAGAATGGCATTGGCTCCTAATTCTGCTTTATTATCGGTGCCATCCAATTGGATCATCATTTCATCTATACCGCGTTGATCGGTGATATCCCAGCCGTACAGGTCATCGGCGATCTTATCATTCACATGGCTAACTGCCTTTTCAACGCCTTTACCACCATACTTTTTCTTGTTCCCATCGCGTAATTCTACGGCTTCATGTTTACCGGTTGAGGCACCGGATGGGACTGCTGCCCTGCCTAGTTCGCCATCGGTGGTGATGACATCTACTTCAACGGTTGGATTACCGCGTGAATCAAGGATCTGGCGGGCGTGTATGTTGGCAATTAAGCTCATGGTTCAAGTGTGATTTCGGCAAAAATACGACCGCTTTGGGGGATCACCATATGTAAGCACTGGTTTCGGCTTCAATTCCTTCTCTGGTTTGCATACGCCAATAATGAATTTTCAAGCAGTCCTTAGCCTGTTCATTAATATCTGCCCTTAAAAGAGTCTCGAAATAGATCAGCAGATACGCCCAATAAAAAAGCTGCCCGTTGCCAGGCAGCTTTAAAAAAATAAAAAATTTGATTATCCTTTAGGTGTAGCCACGTTAGTGCCAGTCTGAGCACCTGGTGTTACAGAACCCTTGATATGGATTTCATAACGCTCGCTCTGAACATTGCTAGGTGCATTGGATTGGATAAAGATGGTCTTATCAAATGGACCGCTCTTACCTGCAGTATGGAAAGTAACCTTGATAGCACCTGTTTTCTTAGGCAGGATCGGATCCTTTGGAAATTCAGGAACGGTACAACCGCATGAAGCACTGGCATTGGTGATGATCAATGGAGTCTTACCGGAATTCTTAAAAGTAAAGGTGTATTCCGCATCCTTTTGATCCGTCAGATTTCCAAAATCATGGACTTCACCGCCTACGAAAGAGAATGCAGGGGCATTTTTATCCACCACTTTAGGAGTTGTTGGAGCAGGTGCTTGCGCAAACACTGCCGTTGATGTGCACACAGCAATAGCAAGTGCGAAGATTACCTTTTTCATGTTTGTTTTGTTAGATTGTTTTGTTTGGCGAAATTAATAGAAAGAACGTCAGTGAATGATTTGACTTATCAGACGGTGGATGTTATTGATTAATTGGTGCGCATCATTGAGCCATTCTGCGGCACAGATGTTTCCGGAGCCTTTTCAACAGTGCCTTTAAATGATACCATTTTCGTACCTGCATTCGTAAATACAGTCATCGTTTTCTCAAAATGGCCGGGACGGCCTGAAGTTCCATAAGAAGCCTTGATCATTCCGGTTTTATGTGGAGGAATAGGTTCTTTGGTCCAATCAGGCGTGGTGCAACCACAAGATGGCTGCACCCGCTGGATCACCAGGTTTTCAGAACCAGTATTCGTGAAGGTAAAAATATGCTCCGCTGCAGGACCTTCCTCAATTGTTCCAAAATCATAACTGTCCGCAGTAAATTGAACATTATCCGGTTTAAGCGTACTAGACGGAACAACAGGCGTTGCCGGGGCAACCGGAGTTACTGGATTGGTAATCACCTTATTTTCCTGAGCAAAGGCCGCACCAGCGACTAATAAAATGGCAAATGAAAGGATAGCTTTTTTCATTAGATGAAGTATTTCGAGGGTATTATGGCAAATTTAAGACCACAATTTACGGATTTTTAGACCACTGGGTTAAAACTGGGTTAATGCTTCGTGTAATACTTTTGCAATTAAGTGACGCGTTTTCTGATCCTTCAAAGCTCCTTCCTGGGAGATGTTGTGCTATCGACAGCAATTGTTGAGAAAATCCACCAATATTTTCCAGATGCCCACATCGATTTTTTTGTGCGCAAAGGCAATGAAAGTCTACTAGCCAATAATCCGCACCTGAGAAATTTACTGGTCTGGGATAAGAAAAACCGGAAGCTTCGGAATCTCCTTAAACTAGCCAGGCAGGTACGTAAGGAGCACTATGATGTACTAATCAATGTACATCGGGGCATGACCACTGGCTTTGTTTCGTTTTACTCCGGTGCTAAAAGCATACGCGGTTTTAAGAAAAACCCTTTCAGCCGCTTTTACAATGAATCCTTTCCGCATGTATTTTCCAAACCGAAGGATGCTCACTACATCCATGAAGTCGAAAGAAATCAGCAACTAATCGCCGATATAACGGACGGAAATTCTGCAAAACCAGCTATCTACCCCTCAGAAAAGGATTTTGAAACGGTAAAAGAATATACCTCAATGCCCTATATCTGCATGGCACCGAGTTCGGTTTGGGCAACAAAACGCTTTCCCGAAGAACGATGGGTGGAGTTAATCCATGCCTTACCCCAAAATTATTCCATTTTCCTGCTGGGCGCCAAGGAGGATATTGCTATGGCAGATCGGATACTGCTAGCTAGCAGTCAATCGAATGTTTATAATTTAAGTGGTCAGCTTAGCATGATGCAAAGTGCTGCTTTAATGAAAGGAGCAGTGATGAATTATACCAATGATTCAGGACCCATGCATTTTGCCTCTGCGACTAATGCCCCCCAAACAGCCATTTTCTGCTCCACGCATCCCTGTTTTGGATTCGGGCCCTTGTCTGACCAAAGGATGGTGGTACAAGTAGAAGACCTTTATTGCAAACCCTGTGGTATACATGGATATCCCAAATGCCCGGAGGGGCATTTCCGTTGTGCCAGCGAAATTAAAATCAGTGCACTATTATGGTGGATTTCTCCACAGATATAAAAGCCTGTGTGGCCGTCCTGCAATCCGGCGGCAGCATCCTGTATCCGACGGATACCATTTGGGGGATTGGTTGCGACGCCAGCAATGCAGCGGCGGTAGACCGTGTATTTGATATTAAGAATAGGCCCCGGGAGAAAAGTATGATCATCCTGCTACCGGATGCCCGCGACATCTTCCAGTATGTGGCTGCCCCGCCGCCGGATATTATTTCTATGCTGGAGTCCTTTGATCGTCCCACCACCGTCATTTTTAATACCCCATTACATTTGGCCGAAAATGCATTGGCAGCTGATGGAAGCGTTGCCATTCGAATCCCGGAGGATCCTTTTTGCAAAGCCCTGCTCAAACGTTTCGGGAAACCGATCATTTCCACCTCTGCAAACCGAAGTGGTGATCCCTCTGCAGCTACTTTTCCGGAAATTCACAAGGAAATTGTCGAGGCCTGTGACTATGTTGTACGCCACCGGCAGGATGATCGATCGATAAAAGCGGCAAGCCGCATACTGGCCATCACTGATTCAGGCACATTCCGGGTGATCAGGGCCTGAATTTGTTGGTTCGTGCTGTTTTCCCTGCATCTTTTCGATCCAGGATTGCATTAAATGTGTGGCCGCTTCATTGGGCATCTGCACCATATTCAGGGAGCGGGCATTCCAGGGTAATTCTAATTGTTGATAGATCTTTCTATCGTTAAATCCGGCATTGGCACTTATTTCCTTGCTACAAGCGAAGTAAACAGCATCCAATTGAGCCCAATAGATCGCTGAAAGGCACATTGGACAAGGTTCTGCAGTTGCATACATCACACCACCTACCAACTCCAATGTTTGGAGCTGTTTGCAGGCGTCCCGGATTGCCTGAATTTCAGCATGTGCGGTTGGATCGGATAGTAGAAAGCATTGATTCCAACCTTTTCCAATTACATGTCCATTCCGGACAATCACCGACCCAAAAGGCCCCCCATCGCCACGATCCAGGCCATCCTGCCCATATTTTGCCGCAAGATTCATCCATTTAGTTAGTTCCATAAAATGGCCTCAGCAAATATTGCACCGCTAACAATACCTGCCAGAGAACCGTATATAGTCTCTGGCACCATATTAATTCCCTATCATTTCTCCTTTTAAAAAGTGGAATTACTGAAGCCCCGTATGGAATCCATAATTAGTCTAGTCTTGATAAAATAGTCTAAAAATTATGGGTATCGGCCATTATATTTACCTGCATTATTTACTAACCCACTTAAAACCAACTTAAAACATGAGAAAAGTCGGACTTGCTATTGCCCTTGTAATGATCTGTAACCTGGCCCAGGCCCAACACCATTCAAGTACAGGAAACCACTCCAATTCCAAGAGTTCTTCCTCCAAGAAAAAGAAACGCCATGTAGATGAAGGACGAAAATTCAATTTTAGTCTGGGTCTTACTTACACCCTTTCAAATTCCAAAACAAAAAGTTATACGGATGGGGGTGGAACGCTGTCCCTTACACGCCAGGCATTAGCTACCGGGATTTTTGCTTATCCGAAATATAGCTTTATTGTAAACGATAAGTATTCCTTATCTCTGGGAATTCCACTTAGCCTTGCGTTTGAAGCAAGTGCCAGTACTGACGGAGAATCCAGCTCCAGCTTTATGTACGATCTACCAATTATGCTTGATATCAATGGTGGTTGCATGAATCCGCGTAAAAGGTTTGAACAAGGAAGGTTCGGGTATTTTGCTGGTGCCGGCATCGGGATTCAGAATGGGGATGCCAGTCTTTATTCCAGCACGAATACTGGATACAGTGGAACTTATCCGAATGCTACGGTTAAATCCGCAGGCCCTTGTGTTCATGTTGGAGGCGTCTTTCGTTTTGGACGGGAAGAACGCCCCCATTTTGTTGGAGCTCGTGTGGCTTATAAGTTTGGTATAAACTCTGACAATTTTAATTACACTTCTGTTTCCATCTTTTTAAACATCTAAAAGGGTAACCGCTGATCTTTTCAGCCGATCAGTATTATTCAAAGAGGCTGCCTCCAAAGGGCAGCCTCTTGTAGTTAGTTTAATGTTGGACACAATGGCTTGTTTATCAGAAATCCATGGAGGAACGTCAATTCCTCAGTGGCTTACCGGATTGCAGAATGCTCTGCAAACGCTCCAGCGTCTTTTTCTGTCCACATAAGGAAAGGAAGGCTTCCCGCTCCAGGTCCAGCAAGTATTGTTCCGAAACCAGCGTCGGTTGGGAGAGATCGCCTCCACACATGACATAGGCCAGTTTTTCAGCGATGAACCGATCATAATCCGAAATGTATCCTCCTCGCCACATCCCATGAGTACCCGCCAGGATTGGCCCCAGGCCTGCCTTACCCTGAACTTTGATATCCATCCTGGGGGCCGGTTGCGTATAACCAGCCTCATATAACGCAAGGACTTTTCGCTTTGCATCCCCTACCCTGCGATCCATATTCATTGAAATCCCATCGATTCCTTTACGCAGGATCGACATTTCAAAAGCCTCATGGGCGGATGTTGCCACCTTTGCAGTTCCAATATTGATGAATAATTGCTGGAGATAATTCAGCTCTACATCTTCCTTAATTTTCCGGTCCGAAGCACGTAAGGTCATTTCTTTCGTACCACCGCCGCCAGGAATCAAGCCTACGCCCAATTCAACCAATCCAATATAGGTTTCCGCGGCTGCCTGAACTGCATCTGCATGGAGGCACATCTCACAACCGCCACCAAGGGTCATACCGTGTGGAGCGACCACAACAGGTACACTACTATACCGTAACCTCATGGTCGCCGACTGGAACTGCCGGACCGCAAAATCCAATTCATCATATTCCTGTTCGGCAGCGAACATAAAAATGAGGCCTACATTGGCACCTGCAGAGAACTTATCACTTCCATTTGCAATGACCAGCCCCTTGTATTTTTCTTCTGCCAGGGCAATGCTTTTCATGAGGCCCTCTAAAACTTCGGCACCAACAGCATTCATTTTAGTATTCCAGCTTAGCGCCACTACATCATCGCCAATATCAACCAATTTGCAGGCACTATTCTGCCACACAATCTTATCGGTATAGTTCTCGAGAATAATAAATTTAGAAGCCCCTGGGATCGGCAAATAATCCTTGGCTTCAATATCATAGTATAATCGCTGCCCGCCACTGGCTTTATAAAAACTTGGATGACCGGTATCCAGCATTTCCTGCACCCAGGGAGCCGCCGGGATATTAGCTTCCTTAAGCTTGGCCATCACCGGCGCTACTCCCAAAGCATCCCAGCTTTCAAAAGCACCGATTTCCCATCCAAAACCAGCTTTTAAACCATCATCGATCTTGTAAAGCTGGTCCGCTATTTCGGGAATCCGGTGGGAAACATAAGCAAAAAGCAGGTGGTGGAAAAGCTGGTAAAATGCTCCCGCCTTATCCGTCCCTGCATACAAAATCCGGAGCCGATTTTGCAACTCATCTACCGGTTTTGCAGCTTCAAGGGTCGCGAACTTTGACTTTTGCTTGGGACCATATTCCAGCGTCTGGAGATTCAGTGTCAGGATCTCTGATTTTGGAGCCGCCGGAACAGCTTTTGCAGGTTGAGAAACAGGCGCTGTTTTTTTCTCATCCCCACGTTCTTCAGGTGATTTCGTAAAAGTGGCTGAAGCATCAGGACTGGCCGCTTGGGTTTCAGGAATATGTACTTCCTTGACCGGAAGGCTGACTTTTTTGTAAAAGCCCTGCTTTGTCTTGTCCCCCAGCCATTTATTGGCGACCATTTTTTCCAGAAAATCGGGTAATTGGAATAATTCCCGGGCCTCATCATCAGGTACATTTTCCATGAGGCCTTTAGCCACATGTACCAATGTATCAAGACCTACTACATCACCTGTACGGAAGGTGGCACTCTTGGGCCGGCCCATGACTGGTCCGGTCAGTGTATCCACTTCATCCACATTCAGACCCAATTGCTGCATGGCATGAAAGACAGCCATAAATCCAAATACCCCTACGCGATTGGCAATGAAAGCCGGTGTATCCTTACACAGAACCGTAGTTTTGCCCAGGAAACGGTCCCCATAATCCATCAGGAAATCAATAATCTCCGGCTTAGTTTCTGGAGCTGGAATAATTTCCAGAAGGCGTAAATAGCGGGGAGGATTAAAGAAATGGGTACCGCAGAAATGCTGCTTGAAATCCTCAGAACGCCCTTCACACATCAGGTGTATGGGAATTCCGGAGGTATTTGAACTGATGAGGGTCCCTGGCTTCCGAAATTTTTCAACAGTTTCGAAAACGCTTTGCTTGATTTTCAGGTTTTCGATCACCACTTCAATGATCCAATCTACCCCTGCAATGCGGGGCATATCATCTTCAAAATTGCCTGTGCTGATTCGTTTTGCTACATCCGGGCCAAAAACCGCGGCGGGCTTGCTTTTCAGCATGGCATTATAGGCCTCATTTACAATCCGGTTTCGAACCGCTTTACTTTCCAGCTTTGCACCCTTGGCTATTTCAGCCGCACTAAGTTCTTTTGGGGCTATATCTAGGAGGAGCACCTGAACGCCGGTACCAGCAAAATGTGCCGCTATACGGCTGCCCATAACTCCTGAACCTAAAACGGCAATGGAACGGATATGACGATTCATGGAAAAGCTTTTATTTACCCTTCCAAATTAGGATATGCTGGTGAGAATTCCTTTGTAGAAAGGATCTAAGTCTGTGGTGTACCGGCCGAAAGGGCCTGAAGACGTACACGAGCCGTCTGGATATAGGTGCTACCGGGGTAATCCAGGATCAGCTTTTCATAATACTTTTTGGCTTCATCTGGTTTTTTCAAGGCCCGTTCATAGATCTCCGCCGTTTTAAAAACAGCATCATCGCCTAATACATCCTTCCCATAGGTGGTGTAAATGGTCTGCAGATAGCCCAGCGCTTTCTCATAATCATGGTTTTTCTGGGCCAGATTCGACCGTAACATTAATACATCATCCTGTAGTGGATGCTTGGGGTAAATACTGGTAATGCTATCCAGCTCTTTCTGAGCCAGCTCATTCTTGTTTTGAAAAAGTAACAGATCCGCTCTGGAAAACATCAGCAAGGCCGCATTATTACTATCCGGGGTATTTTCGGTGATGAGGACGGACAAATAGAGGGCATCATTGGCAATGAGCTCCGAGGTCGAAGCTTTTAGGACGGAAAGTTGGGTTTGTGCCCACTTAAAATCCCCCCGGTAATATGCCAATTTAGCATTCCGGAAACGGGCTTCCTCCCCTAGTACATCCTGCTTAAAATCTTTATCCACCTGGCTGTAAGTCAATGATGCTTCCCAGATCTTTCCATCCAGGATTTGATAATCGCCCATCTGCAATTTCGCCCGACCAATAAATTCTCTGGAAGCCATTGCTTGCTGAATCGCATGTTGCAGAAGCTGGATACCCTTCTTTGGATTATTGTTGAACTGGGCCTCTACCCGGGCATAATCGCGAACCATCTCTGAGGCGCCATACTGCGGATAATTGTTGAAAAAACTATCATAAGCATGTATTTGTGCCTGCACCTCCTCGTGGCTGAAATTCGGATCTGTTTCCAGTTTTTGCTGTGCAATACCTAGCTTCTGGCTCAGTGCAAGCGAATAGTAGGCCTGCTCTTTGCCCCGTTCCATGATGGCATCCAGGCTTTTGTTGGCAATAGCATGCTGGCCTTCTTTTTCTGCCTGTTGTGCAAATTGCAACAATCCCAGTCCGGCCCCTCTGGTTCGCTCATCAATAGCTTCTACCTGTATCAAGGCTCCCTCCCAATCCCCTTTCTGGGTATAAAGCCAGGTAAGCAATTCGGCAAAATAGGTATTGTCTGGTTGCAGGTTGATGCGGCGAAGCAGCGACTTTTGAGCCAATTGCAAATTACCCGGATCATTTCCAAGTAATTCCAGCAAGGTGGCTTTTGTTTCATCTGGCCCGCCATATGGCGAAGGATTTCCTGAAAGAAGGGCATCAATCGCATTATTGATGTCCCCTTTCTTGGCATATAACCTGGCTAATTGGGTGCTAAAAACATAAGGGTTCCGTAAAATATTGCGACAGCGTTCATAGATCTGAATGGCATATTCATCCTTACCCAATGCCGAAAAAGCACCTGCAAGTTGCTGCGCCCGGACCTCATCTCCATTCACAGAAGCGACTGCTGCATCAAATTCTTCTTTTGCCTTTTTTTGACTTCCAGCCGCTTCAAGAACGCTACCAAGGTCAATATGCAGATCAGGACTATTATTATAGCGTTGCTGTTTTGTAACGAGATCTTTGGCCGCATCATAATCCATTTCAGTCATCAATGCGCTGAGGTAATTATGGTAAGCATCGGAATTTCCGGGATTCGAATCATACATTTTTGCCAATTCTGCCCGGGTAGGTATTGGTTCCTTCTGTTCTCTAGGCTGAATTACAGGCCCACTGGAATCCGTTGACTGAGCCTGAATCGAGGCAGTCATCAACAGAAGCAGAAGCACTTCCAAAAAAGAAATTCCGATTATGCGTCGTAAACTCATTATACAATAAAATTAAGTCCCTTACACGTTTCAGCTTGGTTGAATGTTGTTAAAAGGCTACCGATTTTACCCTTGTCTTTGACTTCATCCGGAATTTTGAAACGAAATACGGTCAATAACATAAAAAAACCGCCCTCAAAAGCTGAAGGCGGCTATTCAATTCACGGTGTTTTTTTTAACTTTTAAAGCCCACTTTAGTATGTGATCCATCGCAATAGGGCTTATTGGAACTATATCCGCATCGGCAAAAGGCCGTGGTCTTAGACTTTACTATTTCAGATCCGTCCTGGTGTTTGACGCGAATGGTTCCATAAACTAAAAGGGGGCCATCAGGTAGTACTTCTGCGACAACTTCTGTAATCGTCTGGTTTGTTGCATCAATCTCCTGTTCCTTCAGAAAAAAGCTCAGAGCTCCTGAAGGGCATTTGCTGATGTGCTCAATAATAGCCTCTGTACTGGCTTTTTCCGGCGTAATCCAGGGGCGCGTTGCCGGGTGAAATACCTCCGGAAGTCCATCCGGTAGCTGCCAGCATTTCCTTGAATGCATGCACAGTTCCGGTTTCCAGACGATCGTCAGTTCTTCGTTACTGTAATGCTTGATCAGCGAGCTCATTACATCCTTGTTTAATTAGGCCTGGCGGATCAGTTGAACTTCACAAACCAATTTTACTTCATCAGACAGCACCACGCCCCCTGCTTCAGTAAGAGCACCCCAGGTAAGTCCAAAATCACTGCGGTTAATTTTTCCGTCGATGGTGAATCCTGCTTTGGTCTGGCCGTATGGGTCTTTCACAATGCCTCCGAATTCAACATCAAGACTCACAGGCTTGGTTACATCACGAATGGTGAGGTCTCCGTTGAGCGTATAATTTTCCTCATCTTTTTTGACCATACTGCTAGATTTGAAGCTGATCTTTGGAAAAGAAGCAGCATCAAAAAAATCAGGGCTTTGAAGATGACCATCACGATCTGTATTTCCGGTATTGATGGAAGCTACATCGGCAGAGAAGGTGATCGAAGCGGTACTGAAATCTTCATTTTCAGTAGTGGCACTTGCATCAAATTTGCTGAAATTCCCTTTTACGGAGGTGATCATAAGGTGTTTGATCTTAAATCCGATGTCGCTGTGTGAAGCGTCTGACGCCCAGTTTGTTGTTGCCATGTGTAATGATTTAGATTAAATTCCTGATTTATTGGAATATGCAAATCTATTGGTACAAAACAATTGCCACCATTGATTTAGATTAAGAAATTACCACCAGCTGTTTAATGGATCAGTTTGGTGGCCCCATGAACTGCGGCCGAAAGTTCACGGATCAGGCCTGGATCTGTTTCTATAGCATTACCAACGACAACGACCGTTGCACCTGCATTGGCAGCACGGTAAGCCCCATCAGGGGTCCGGATTCCCCCACCTACAAATAATGGAATTTCGGTATGGCTACTCACTTTGCGGATCATATCCTCACTGACCGGGTATCGGGCACCACTCCCGGCATCCATATAAAGGATATGCTGTCCAAGCAATTCTCCGGCCCAGGCGGTACATAAAGCTATATCCGGCTTATTGGCAGGAATAGGGGCGGCATGACTCATATAGGATACCGTGGTTGGAACACCCCCATCGATCACCATATAACCTGTGCTCATCACTTCCAATCCACTAGCTTTTACAGTTGGAGCGGAAACCACATGCTGACCAATGAGCAGTTCCGCATTCCGTCCGGAAATCAGGCTCAGATAAAGGAGGGCATCTGCAAAGGGAGTCAGTTGATTGGGTGAACCCGGAAATAGGATGACCGGGATATCACTTTCGGCTTTAAAACGTTGTATACAGGCATCCAATTGATTGGTTACCACGAGGGATCCTCCCATCAATAGGTAGTCGACCCCTGCTTCATTACAGAGTTTAGCTAATTGCTCCATACCGGCTGGAGCGATATTATCCGGATCTGCCAGTACCGCAAAGGCAGGATTTCCCTGCTGTTTGCGGTGCTGGAGTCCGGAACGTATGTGTTGCTTCGCGAATGACATTGAATTGCGGCAAAGTTGCCGAAATATCGCAGATACTGCGTAAGCTATGCCTGTTTCTTCAGCAGGTCACGAATTTCAGTAAGGAGATTCTCAGAAGGAGTCGGAACTGGCGCCATTGCTTCAGCCTCCGTTTTCTTATGCATACGAGCTACAGCACGCACGATTATAAAGATGAAAAAGGCAACAATCATGAAGTCCAGGATCGTTTGCAACATATGGCCCCATGCAAATACACTGGCACCCGCTTTCTTAGCGTCTTCCAGGGTGACATTGGTAAACTCTGTGATCTTACTATGTGCAGTACTTAGCACAAAATAATTGTCATCAAATTTTTTCCCGCCTGTTACTAAGCCAACCAGTGGCATGATGATATCATCAACGGCAGCTGTTACGATCTTGCCGAATGCACCACCAATGATAACACCAACAGCCAGATCGAGCACATTGCCACGCATGGCAAAAGCCTTAAAGTCGGACATGAATCCCATAAGTAAACTTGTTTTTATGTGAACCGTAAAAGTAAGGGAATTAGATTGTTCTTTTATAATCAAAGGGTTTAGTGTAATGAAAATAAAAAGGTACTATGGAAACTTTTTTATCGAAAATCGTTTCCATAGTTTTGCACGGCTAATGGATGCTTTAACCAAAATACTTACGGTAGCCGTTGATTCGTTTCGCCAATTTGGCTTTAAAACGATTACAATGGATGATATTGCGCGGAAGGCAGGTATCTCCAAAAAAACGCTCTATCAGCATTTTACCTCCAAACCCGATGTTGTAATGGCGGCAATGTCCTGGCATCAGGAACATGTACAAGCATGTATGATCGATATTATTAAGGAATCTTCCAATGCGGTAGAAGGAATGGTGCGTGTTAATGCTCTGATGAGTCAGATGTTCCGCCAGATAAACCCATTGGCGATGCTGGAACTCCAACGCTTTTTCCCGGAGGTGTATGCCATGTTTCGTAAGCGGCTTTTGGAAAAAGATATTTCGGCCATACGTGATAATATTATTCGGGGAATGGAGGAAGGGCTTTACCGACAGGGAATGGATGCTGACCTATTAGCCCGTTACCGCGTTGAAAGTTGCTTGATAATTTTCCAGCCGGATTCGCTGCTGGCAGGAACGCAGCATCCACACCTGGTAAGCAATGAAGTAATGGAAAACTTCCTGTACGGAATCATGACCACCAAAGGCGAAAAACTTTATCAGAAATACAGCGAGGAATATCTAAAAGAAGTCCCTAAGATCTAAATATGCATTACCGATTACGCCTAATAACTGCTTGTGCTTTCCTGGCACTAGTTCCCCAATTTGCGTCTGCCCAAAAAGAAGCATTGGCTACCCCGCTGAGCCTGCAGGATTGCATTGATTTTGCCATGCACAATGCGGACACGATTAAAAATGCCCGTCTTGCCATCCGTAAACAAAATGAGGAAAATAATCAGATCAAGGCTGGAGCTTTGCCTCGAATCAATGGAAAAGGAGAATTTGATGATTTCGTAAATCCTCAGCAAAGCTTATTGCCCCTTGGCTTCATTGATGGGAAACCTGAAGACCTCAACAAGTTCACCCCAGTACAGTTTTCTCCAAAATATACCGCCAACACCTCCCTTACCGGCAACCAGGCATTGTTTGACGGTACCCTTCTGGTAGCACTTAAGGCACGAAAAACGGTGATGGAAGTAGCAACGCAAGCCGCTAAACTGACTGAAGAAAATGTAAAATACAGCATCCAGAAAGCGTATTTCGCTGTTATAGTTGGTATTCAACAGCAAAAAACCCTGGCTATCTCCCTTGCCACGGCCCGGGAAATGATGCATGATGTAGATGCACTGTACAAAGCCGGTTTTGAAGAAAAAATTGCAGTCGAACGTACACAGGTCCAATTGACCAACCTGGAAACAGACAGCCTCCGGACCGCTTCCTTACTTGAGACCGGGAAGCAGGCATTGAAATATACCATCGGCATGGATATTAATCAGCCTGTCGAACTCACGGACACCTCAATCACGGATAATGTCAATACTGCCATTGTGCTGGTAACTGAGGAACTGGATTATGCCAAACGAACCGAATATCAATTAAGCCTGGGCACCATCAAATTGCTGGATTATAACCTGAAACGATACCAATTGGCTGCATACCCTACGCTGAATGCCTTTGGCAATATGGGATATAACTATGGCTCCAACACCTTTAGTGATCTGACCAAATTTAATGGTACTTACCTCTTTTCATCCCTGGTGGGACTTCAACTGAATGTTCCCATATTCAATGGTTTCTTACGTAGAAGCCAGGTAAATGAAGCCAAGATTGATTTGGAGCTGGCAAAAAACCGCTTACATCTGTTAAAGCAAAGCCTGGATTTCCAAACGGCTCAGGCCCAGACCACCCTAAAAAATGCACTTCTTGCAGTGAATAAACAGAAGCTAAACCTGGAACTGTCCAATTCGGTGCTGGATCTGTCCCGCAAAAAAGCCAAAGCTGGGGTAGGTTCAAACCTGGAGGTCAACCAGGCGCAGACCGATCTGCTGTTATCACAAAACAATTATTACACCGCTTTGCTGGATGTGATCAATGCTCAGGCAGACGTTCAGAAAGCCCTTGGCATGTTTGCACAATAAACCCGAAAAGTAATCCCACCAACACCATTTTGTGTCTTTGAGGCACACATCAATACCATTTTTCATTTCCAATACTTTATGAAACAACTGATAACCATCATAATTGCTTCAACTCTGGTCCTGTCTTCCTGTGGAAGCAAAAAGGAGGATCCTGCTGCAGCGATTGCCAAACTGAAGAAAGAACGGGCTGATCTCGATTTAAAGATCAATGAGCTGGAGGCGAAATCCGGTAAAAAAGATACCCTCAAATCTATTGCTGTTGGCGTGACGGAATTGCAAACTCAATCCTTTCAGTCATTCATTGATGTGCAGACCAGTATTACCGGTGATGAAACGGTAACCGCAACACCACAGGCATCTGGAGTGATCAAATCAATATTGGTGCATGTTGGGCAACATGTCTCTAAAGGTCAGGTGATGGCCATTTTGGATGCCAGTACCCAGGATCAGCAATTAGCTGCACAGGATATTCAGATCTCCTTATTGAAAACGCTGTATGAAAAACAGCAAAAGCTTTGGGCACAAAGTATTGGAACAGAGGTACAGTTAATGACAGCCCGGACTAATTATGAAGCCGCATTAAAACAACGCGCTGCAGGATCTGCCATGAAAAATATGTACCGGATTGTTTCGCCAATATCCGGAACGGTGGACCAGATGAACCTTAAGGAAGGTGATATGGTCAGTCCAGGCTTAAGTGGAATTTTAATTGTAAATGATAGCCGATTAAAGGCAGATGCAAATCTTGGTGAAATCTACCTGGGAAAAGTACATGCCGGAAACCCGGTCACCATCGTATTCCCGGACACCAATGATTCTATTAATACTAAGATTAGCTATGTTGCTGAGTCTGTAAATCCGGTTTCCAGAGCCTTCAATGTACAGGTACAATTAGGCAGCAATAAAAAACTCCATCCCAATATGAGTGCACGGATGAAGATCGCGAATTATGCCTCCCAAAACGCGCTTCTGGTGCCTGTTGCCGCCATTCAGAAAACGAGTGCCGGTGATGTTGTGTTTTTGGCCGAAGGCAATGTTGCAAAATCTGTTCCAATCGTCAGCGGCCGTAATGAAAATGGAATGGTAGAAATCCTGAAAGGCTTAAAAGCAGGCGATAAGGTGATCACCGCTGGATTTGAAGACCTGGACAATGGTACCACCATTAAAGTCCAATAGGATAAGCATCCCTGATCAGAAATTTATAGACCGGACATTAGTGAAATAAGCATTTTGCCTGCAAAGGCCGGATTGGGAACCAGAACCAGACCCCCTTCTTTTCCAAGTCCGTTAGTCCCCAAACGAATTTAAAATGAAAGACTCCAAAATCAAAGAATTTTTCCTCTCCAGCTGGGCGATCGACAACAGGACTGCCGTTTATATCCTGACGATCATCGTTACCCTGGTTGGGTTTATGAGCTATAATAGCCTGCCCAAGGAACAATTCCCTGAGATCAAACTTCCTCAGATCATTGTTCAGACCATTTATCCAGGTACCTCTCCGGAGAATATGGAGAACCTGGTCACCAAACCCATCGAAAAACAGGTCAAGAACCTGACCGGGGTTAAAAAGGTAACCTCGAATTCCTTCCAGGATTATTCTGTGGTCATCGTTGAATTCAATCCGGATGTCAAAATCGACCGGGCGAAACGAGATGTAAAAGACGGGGTGGATAAGGCGAAAACGGACCTACCCAAGAATCTGCCTAATCAGCCAGAAGTCAAGGATATCGATGTTTCGGAATTCCCGATCATGTATGTGAATATCTCCGGTAATTATGACCTGAAGCGCCTGAAGAAATATGCCGATCGTCTAAAGGATAAAATCGAAGAAATGAAGGAGATCAAGCGCGTGGATATGGTTGGTGCGCTGGATCGTGAAATACAGATCAATGTTGATCTCTATAAAATGGCCGCTGCAGGGATCACCTTTGATGATATTGAACGCACCGTAGCCTCCGAAAACGTTTCTACGACCACCGGTGAAGTGGCTATGAATAATCAGAAACGCATCCTCTCTATCCACAATGAATATAAAACAGCGGATGATCTGAAAGGCGTTATTCTTAAAAACTCCAATGGCTCCTCTGTTTACCTCCGGGATATTGCGGATATACAAGATTCCTACCAGGAACAAAAAAGCTATGCACGCCTGGAAGGCAAGAATGTGATCACGCTGAACATCATTAAGGCAGGGGGTGAAAACCTGATCAATGCCAGTGACAAGATCAGTAAACTGATCACCGAAATGAAGAAGGCAGAGTTGCCACAGGACCTGAGCATTGTCACAACGGGGGATCAAAGCGAAAAGACGCGCTCCACGTTGCATGATCTGATCAATACAATCATTATAGGCTTTATTCTGGTGACGGTGATCCTCATGTTCTTTATGGGTGTAACGAACGCACTCTTCGTGGCCTTATCCGTTCCCCTTTCCTGTGCGATTGCCTTCCTGGTGATGCCCAGTATCGGATTCACGCTCAATATGATCGTGTTGTTCTCTTTCCTGCTGGCATTGGGTATTGTGGTGGATGATGCCATCGTGGTAATCGAAAATACCCACCGGATTTTTGATAATGGAAAAATCCCCATTAAGCGGGCTGCAAAACTGGCCACAGGGGAGGTATTCCTACCGGTATTATCCGGAACGGCCACGACCCTGATGCCATTTGTTCCCCTGGCCTTCTGGAATAGTGTGATTGGTTCCTTCATGTTCTATCTGCCGATCACCCTGATCATTACCCTCATTGCCTCCTTGCTGGTAGCCTATGTTATCAATCCGGTTTTTGCGGTGGATTTCATGAAACCCCATAATCTGAAGGATGATGGAACCCGACGTTTCAAGAAAAAGGACCGGAACCTGATGATCATTTTCCTTTCTGCTGCTGCGATATTCTATATCGCCCGGCAGTGGGGGATCGCGAATTTTATCATCTTCATTTATGGCTTCATCCTACTTGAAAAGTTTGTGTTCGAGAAATGGATCCACAGTTTTCAGAACAAGGTTTGGCCAGCTGTACAGGGCTGGTATACTAAATGGCTGAAGCGGGCGCTACATCGCCCTTGGGCGACCATGGGAATCACCCTTGCAATCATGATCTTCGCGGTTGTTCTGATCATTGTCCGTCCGCCTAAAAGTGTGTTCTTCCCAAGTGGTGATCCCAATTTCACTTATGTGTATCTGAATATGCCGATCGGTACGGATCAGGCCTATACTAATACCATTCTAGAAAAGGTAGAGCAACAGGTCAATACCGCCATTACGGACCCTAAGACCGGGAAGGTCAGTCCGATTGTGAAGAGTGTAATCGCCAATGTAACCGTGGGTGCTGTCGATCCATCTTCCGGGGAGGTCGGGGATTTCCCGAATAAAGGCCGGGTGACGGTGGCATATAAAGAGTTCAGTGAACGGAAGGGTATTTCCTCTGCGGTTTACATGGAAAAGATTCGTGCGGCCGTTCAGGGCATTCCGGGAGCAGTAGTAACGGTTGATAAAGAATCCGGTGGGCCACCATTGCCAAAACCCATCGTAATTGATATCACCGGGGATAACCTGGATTCCCTCATTGCTACTTCAGAGCGATTAAAGAAGTTTATTAAGAATAAGCAGGTTCCAGGGGTTGAAGAATTACGTTCCGACTTCCAGGCTAATAAACCGGAGATCATTTTTGATCTCGACCGCGAGCGGATGAATACGAATAGTATTACCACGGCACAGGTTGCCGGAAATCTTCGCACGGCAGTATTCGGAAAGGAAATTTCCCGGTTCCGGGATGATAATGATGATTATCCTATTACCCTTCGTCTGGCAAAATCGCAGCGGGAAGATGTCAGTGCCATACAGAATATGCCGGTGATCTTCCGGGATATGGGAATGGGTGGCATTATTCGTACGGTACCCATCTCCGCCTTTGCCAATGTCCGTTATGCAACGACTTATGGAGGGATTAAACGGAAAGACCAGAAGCGGATCATATCCTTGTCTTCCAATGTGATTGGTGGCTTTAATGATCAGGAAGTTGTCAAAGGGGTGAAGGATCAATTGGCCGGTTTTGTGGTCCCATCCGGAGTAAACATTAAAATGGGTGGTCAGCAAGAAGATCAGGCGGAGACCATGGGCTTTCTGGGTTCTGCATTTGGAATTGCCTTCTGCCTGATTTTCCTGATTTTGGTGATCCAGTTCAATTCATTTTCAAGGACGGTGATCATTATGACGGAAATCCTGTTCTCCATCTTTGGCGTACTTCTTGGATTGGGCATCTTTCATACAACGTTCTCGATTGTTACTGGTGGTATTGGTATCGTCGCGCTTTGTGGTATTGTAGTTCGGAATGGTATCCTATTAGTGGAGTTCATGGATCTGATGCTGAAGGAAGGCATGAGTCCGTATGATGCCATTGTGGAATCTGGCAAGACCCGGATGACCCCGGTGATCCTGACAGCAACAGCAGCCATCCTGGGATTGATCCCATTGGCAGTAGGTTTGAATATCGACTTCAGCACCCTGTTCTCCGAGCTGAATCCGCATATTTATTTTGGCGGTGATAGTGCTTCCTTCTGGAGCTCTCTGGCCTGGACGATGATCTATGGCCTGGGATTTGCGACCTTCCTGACCTTAATAGTAGTGCCGGTCATGTGCCTGCTGAGTTTTCAGTTTAAGGGCTGGGTAAAGCGGAAATTTGGAAAAGACACGGAACCGGAATTACCATTGATGCCTGTGGCAAATGGAACGGAGACGGTACGGTTGAATATGAATTGATGGAGCACTTGAAGTTTGATTTTTTCTGACAAAAGTTGAATCGTTTTAAAATTATAAAGATGCCAGCCTTCGAAGCTGGCATCTTTTGTTTGGGGAGGGCAACAATCAAACGCTTTATGAGGAAATTCTAAAGTCGCTGCGTTGCACCTGAACGGCAAGGTTGCTATGTTGTACCAACATTCAGGGCAAAGGTCAAATGCCTATAGAGCATAGTAGTAATTAGGCGCTTTACCCATACCTGGAATACTGGTACATCCTATATTGGTAGATAAGTCCATACCAATCAGACATCCTTAGCCAAAAAGTTGGAACCAAAGAGTCAACCCATCGTAGTACTACTTGCTGCCATGGATTAGCTGTAGGTTGCCGTTTGGTTGGCAGTTGGTTGGCCCTGAATTTGAATTTAGCTGGACGTCCTTCAGATGTACCCACAAAATATAATCACTCCTGCTCGTAATTCATTGATTATTCATCAAGTTTAATCACAAACAAGCTATTAACGTTACTAATTTAATATCTGAATTAAAATTCATGACAATAATTAGATAGCCATGTATTGATTTGAATTTATATATGTCATTCGGATTTGAATGGAAGACTAATGAATCAATAGAATAATCGGGTGAGCACTTTCATTACAAAATGTGCTTAAGTGGCGCTTCCTGATCTATATCTCCTTCCCCTTCCATCGCCCACTCTTTAAATACCAATAACCTGTGATCAGCAAAGTTGTCCAATACACAAATTCGGAGCCCCAGGCCCATACCAGGGCCAGACGGGCCCGCTCAATGACAAAATAACAATAAACCAGGTAGGACCCCACACAGAAAATCTCAATGAGCAGGTTTACTCTTGTATTACCTGTCCCCACCACTCCATTGAACAGTACTGTTGCCACACTCATCATTACCGTAGCCATACATATCACATACAGGCTCGGAAGGGCAAGCTGGATCAGGCTCTCGTCATGGGTAAACAATCGTAAGTAAGGAGTGCCTAATAACAGCAGGATGATACATTGAACAATGGACGCACTGACGGAAAGTTTCACCACTTTCGTGATCAGCTCCGGTACCCGATTCGATTTACCCTGTCCAATAATATTACTCACCATCGTATTACAGGTGGTTGAAAATGCCCAGGACGAAGTGCCAATTACCCCAAAAATCGGTCGAAGGATCTGTGAGGCGGCCAATTCCTTCTCCCCGAGATGCTCGACGAAAATGAAAAATACCTGCCAGCCACCAATCGAGAAAAAATATTGCAAAATAAGCGGAGAGGCAATGCGTAACATCCGACGGCATAGCCGCAGATCCAGTTCCAGGTATTGAGCGATCGGGAATTGCTTCATCAACTTATTCAGCAGGAAGAGCCCCCACATCACGCCACAACCTGCCATCTCAGCGATCACTGAACTCAATGCTGCGCCATTCAATCCCATTGCTGGCAGTCCCCAATGGCCGAAAATGAATACATAATCCAGCAAAATATTCAGAACGGTGGCCGTTAATGAGCCGGCCAGCAGATATTTGCTTTTACCAATTGAAATATAGAAGGCATTGGAAAGTTGGGTGAGCATCAGGAAGGGCAAGCCCCAAATCCGGATGAAAATGAAACTCACCGACATCATCACATGGTCGTTGATATGCAGGCTCAATCCAAAAATCAAGGGTGCCAGCCACATGGAAGCCATCATCAGGCAAAGCGACAGAAAGACTGTAAGCATACCGGCATTCGTTAGAATCCGGGTAATGCCGGTCAAATCATGTTGCGCCGCCCTTCTCGAGAACTGGATCTGTATGCCGGAGGCTAATCCATAACCTACCATTGCCAGGATCAGGTAGAAGATGCCCGAAACGCCATTGACAGCTAATGCCCGTTCACCTACCCTACCCAGGAAAAAATTATTGGTCAGGTTATTCAGCACCGGAATCAACATCGCAAGTGCAATCGGGAGCGCTGTGCGAATGATATGTTTATTGCTGATGGAAACTTGCACAAAGAGATTGGATAAGGAAGCGCAAAGATGCAGCAGGACGAGCCTTACTTTTGCAGGCAATGTTCCTAAATCCGGAACATCGGAGTTGTCGGGAATTTATTCTATACTTGCGGGTAACCTTATTATGTCTTCAGCTACAAGCGCCGGAAATCAAATTTCATACCGGAACAGTCAGCATGCTACTGTCCTGAGCGAAATCAATGCGGTTATCTGTGTTCTATTTCCCCGGGCTATCCTGGTAGCTGGCTTTGATGCAGCTGGCATTCTCCGGCTGGCGCAATACAACTACCTCGATGCCGATATGCCCGCCTGGCATCTTGATTTCTTCCAGCATGATTTCATCAATGAGAAATTAATGGGGGTTCCCCAACAGCTAAAGGCCATTTTTATCGGGACAGAGGATGAGTTGATCATCCCCAATGATGTTTTTGAAGAAGCTCTGGCAAAGGATTGGCTCAGGAACCTGAGAGCCGTTTGCCCGGATGATGTGTTCAAGACCTTTGAACTGAAGGACGCAGGTGCCCAATACACCTACAACCTTTCAGGCAGGATGGATAAGCTGCTCCACCGGTATTTCGGCCAGACCCCGATCCTTCCCCTCGCGGCATACCAATTTCATAAACCAAATACAGGAAAAGAGCACCTGCTCTCCTGTGTTATTACGGAATCCCTCTTCGTGGGCAGTCTTTTTCAGCTTGGAAAGCTCCAATGGCATCGACAATTCAGTTATAATACCATCGAAGACATCGCCTGGGAACTGGTGAATCTGTGTAAAGAATTGCATATTGGAGCGAATGATCTTGTTTTAGAATGTGGAATTATCCGGAAGGATAGCTACGATTTTGCACTGGAACTGGAGCGTTATTTCCCAGCAATACGATGGTCTGCGGATGAGGGCAAGGATCTGGATCCATGGTCTCCATTTGTTTACCTGGCCCAACAATTATATGCATGCGCATTGTAGGTGGCACGCTTGGAGGTAGGCGATTTGCGGCACCAACAGGTATTCCGGCCCGCCCGACAACCGACCTGGCTAGGGAGGGATTGTTCAATATCCTCAGCAATATGATCGAGCTCCAAAATATTGATGCATTGGATCTATTCGGCGGAACAGGTGCGGTCAGCTACGAATTACTTTCCAGGGCTGCAGCCCGTGTAGTCCTGGTAGAACAGGACGGCCCAAGCCTGAACTTCATAAAAAAAACGGCAGGTCTTTTTGGAATTCAGGATCAATTGCAGCTTGTCCGTGGGGATGTTATGAAATATCTGAAAAGCACGCCACAACGTTTCGGTCTTATTTTCGCTGATCCTCCATATGCTTTACCAGCAATGGATGTCTTGTGTGAAATGATGATCAATTGCCTGAACCCGGGTGGCCTTGCCATTCTGGAACATGATGGCCGAAACTCATTCGAGGAACATCCCCATTTTCTGCGGGTCAGATCCTATGGAGATACCAGTTTTAGTTTTTTTACTGCCGGGCCCAAAACCGTTTGACCATGCAACGTATCTGTCTTTTCCCTGGCACTTTTGATCCGATCACGCTCGGCCACACGGATATCATTCGTCGGGCTGTAGGGATGTTTGATAAATTGGTGATCGGTATCGGCATCAATTCTTCTAAAGAACCCATGTTCTCCCTGGATCAGCGTTTGAACTGGATCCATGCGATTTTCAAGGATGATCCGAGGATTGTAGCTACTGGCTACCAGGGCCTCACCGTTGATTATTGCAGAGAGATTGGTGCGGATTATATTTTACGCGGTATCCGCTACGTCAGTGATTTCGAATACGAAAAAGCCATTGCTGATATGAACAGGAGCCTGGCTCCAGGGATCGAAACCATATTCCTGACCTGCTCCCCACTTTATTCGACCATTTCTTCCACTCTGGTCCGTGATGTGATCCGGAATCAGAAAGAGCAGGCGTATCAGTTTCTTCCGGAGGAAGTGCGGTGGTAGGATTTTTCTTTGGGCATATAGCTCATTTTTAGGGGTTGGAGCATTGCGGAACAGTCGCTGAAGCCAGGTCCCTCCTTGGTATGATAGGGCGGAGAACCCTAAGGTCGTGCCGCTGGCTTGCCCGCGGAAGCCTTGACGAAGGAGGGCCTGCGCTATCGAATGTCCCTACAAATCCCCATCCCTCCTTCGCTAAATAGCTACGCTGGGGAACCATAAAGGCGTGGAGCAATTGGTGGCTTTTAGCGCTAAGGATATCTATCAGAACAAGGCTCTGTATACCTCCTCCACCTTATTCATAGGCTTGACTGCAATCTGATATTTCTTGAGATCCAGTCCCTTCATATTTGCTTTAGGAATCAGAATAGCATCCATCCCCAGTTTATCGGCCTCAGCAATTCGCTGGTCGATCCGGTTAACCGCACGGATTTCACCCGACAAACCTACCTCACCCACCAGGCAAATATTACTCGGCAGGGCACGGTCCTCATAGGAGGACAACAAGGCACATACTACCGCCAATTCGATGGAAGGGTCTTCGATCTTAATACCACCAGCAATATTTACAAAGACGTCCTTAGTCCCGAAATGAAAGCCACCTCGTTTCTCCAATACTGCCAGTAATAATTGTAATCGGCGCAAATCAATTCCACTCACTGTCCGTTGAGGTGTACCATATAAGGCCTGGGAGGCGAGGGCCTGCACTTCGATCATCAGTGGCCGGGCACCTTCAATGATTGCGGCAATAGCCACACCACTCAGGGGTTCCTCATGTTGGGATAACAGGATCTCCGAAGGATTGGAAACCGGCCGCATACCGGCTGTAAGCATTTCATAAATGCCCAGTTCGGAAGTGGAGCCATATCGATTTTTCAGGGTTCGTAGAATTCGGTAAGCATAGTGGCGATCCCCTTCAAATTGCAAAACAGTATCCACCATATGTTCCAGGACCTTAGGGCCCGCAATGGAACCCTCCTTGGTAATATGCCCGATCAGGATCACCGGCACATTCGCTGTTTTCGCGAAGCGTTGGAATTCTGCTGCGCATTCCCGGACCTGACTTACACTACCTGCCGCACTCTCCACATAGGGACTCTCCATAGTCTGTATGGAGTCTACTATAACCAGTCCGGGTTTCAGTTTCTTGATCTCACTGAAAATTGTATCGGTATTGGTGGCATTCAGCAAGTACAGTTTTTTATTCACCGTTCCGATCCGTTCCGCACGAAGTTTCACTTGCTGGGCACTTTCTTCACCGGAAATATATAGGATAGCGGATTGCTGCCATTGCAGGGCACATTGCAGGAACAGTGTGCTCTTTCCGATTCCCGGTTCACCGGCTACCAGGATTACAGAGCCCGGTACCATCCCGCCACCAAGCACCCGATTCAATTCCATATCCGTAAGGATCATGCGAGGTTCATCCAGGGTGATCACCTCATCCATCAGAAATGCCTTGCGTGGAGACTTACCTGCGGCCTCATCCCAGGGCATCATTTCACCGGCCTTCTTGGGCGTATCCCGGTCTATTACCTCTTCAACGAAGGTATTCCATGCTGAACAGGAGGGGCATTTGCCTGTCCATTTCGGCGTTTCATAACCACATTGCTGACAAAAGAAGGCTGATTTTACTTTCAAGATTCTGGATTTTAAAATGATGCGCTGACAATCTTCAGGGTTTCCTATTCATGCATCCCTGTCAAAGCTGCAAGAAAGCAATTTGCGTCCTGCTCCTTTGCTTCGAAGGTAGCCAGGGCCACCAAATCATCAGGTATGAATCCACAAAAATGGGATGAAACAGTCTGCCTACAGAACATCCGAACAGGAATGCGGCGCGGTCTAAAATGGTAAAGCCACCCCGAATACTCGGGATGGCTTACTTACTAACCCATTAAATTCACAACTGACACAAATGTAAGCATAGCTACAGAAGGAAAAAAATACACGGCTGTTGATATGCTTTATGTCCTTATAAAAGAGTAAAGATATTCATGCATAATGCGTAAGCTATTGATACATATTGTTACATCTGTATACCCAGCGGCAATTATCCTTAAATCATTTCTATAAAACTAGCCGAGCTAAAACCTTAAAACAAGCTTAATAGACGACATATTATAAAATATATCGCTTATTGTACACTTATCTTGCAGCTTCGAAATCATAAAATGAAACAGACTTCTGCCACCCCGATCCCCAAGCCAAGGAAATTCCTGCCTGCTGATTATCATCTTACGAACTGGGAAAGCCTGCAACCCTATTTTGAAGCCCTTCAGAACAGGGAAATCAATAACACTGCAGCATTACAAAACTGGCTGGATGATATTTCCGAACTGGAAGCGGTGATTTCGGAGGATGCCTGCTGGAGACAGATCCACATGACCCTGGATACAACGAATGCAGCCTATGAAGAGGCCTTTACATTCTTTGTAACGGAGATCGAACCCAAAATGAAGCCCTACAGTTTTGAATTGAATAAGAAACTGATTGCATCCCCATTTTTGGCTGAACTAGATCCAAAATTATTCTTCCCGTATTTACGCTCGGTCCGGAATAGTATTGAACTCTACCGGGAAGCCAATATTCCGATACAATCAGAATTAAGTGTTCTGGCACAACAGTATGGGGTTATTTCCAGCAAAATGACGGTGGAGCATGATGGTAAGGAATACACCCTCCAGCAAGCCGCCCGGCTCTTACAGGATCCGAATAGGGATCTGCGTTCCGAGATTTTCCACAAGATTGCTACAAGAAGATTGCAGGATAAGGATACTTTAAACGAACTTTTTGATAAACTTCTCGTACGTCGCCAGGAAATTGCGGTCAATGCAGGTTTCGAGAATTACCGGGATTACAAGTTCAGGGAACTGGGCCGCTTCGATTATGGGGTTGAGGATTGCTTCCGCTTTCATGAGGCAGTCCGGGAACATATCCTGCCACTACATAAAATCCTACTGGAATATCGCAGGAAAAAATTAGGCTATGAACAATTGAAGCCCTGGGATACCGATGCGGAGCCTATAGGAACCAAACCATTGCACCCCTTCCAGGAAGGTACCGATCTTACCCAGAAGGCTATTGCTGTTTTCGATCAATTGAACCCGTTTTTTGGAGCCTGCCTGAAGACCATGCAAGAGATGAAACGCCTGGATCTTGACAGTCGTAAAGGGAAAGCTCCTGGTGGATACAATTGTCCCCTGGCAGAAACCGGTGTTCCGTTCATTTTCATGAATGCTGCGGGAACCATGGGTGATGTGATTACCATGATGCATGAAGGTGGACATGCCGTGCATTCCTTCTTATCCCATCCCCTGGAATTAAGCGCCTTCAAGGAATACCCTATGGAAATTGCGGAGCTCGCAAGCATGAGTATGGAGCTTTTCAGCATGGAACATTGGGATCTTTTCTTTGATGATGAAACCGAATTGCAGCGGGCCCGTATAGAGGAATTGGAGCGGGTAATCTCCGTATTGCCATGGATCGCTACGATCGACAAGTTCCAGCACTGGCTATATACCCATGTGGGGCATAGTGTTGCCGAGCGGGAAGCTGCCTGGATGGAGATCCTGAATGAATTTTCAACCGGGATGGTGGACTGGTCAGGTTTCGAAGAATATCGAAAAAATTTCTGGCAAAAGCAGCTTCACTTGTTTGAAGTCCCTTTTTATTACATTGAATATGGGATTGCTCAATTAGGGGCTATTGCCATGTGGCGCCAGTACCGCGAGCATAAAGTGCAGGCTTTGGAAAATTACCAAAGTGCTTTGGCCCTAGGCTATACTCGTCCATTGAATGATTTGTATGAGACCGCCGGAATCCGATTTGGATTCTCACCGGATTATGTAGCCGAATTGGGGTCTTTTGTCCAGGAGCGTTTAGCGGAAACCGGGCTGGTTTAGGAAGCAAGCAAGATCCGGAAAATGGCCCCATTCGGTTCGTTGTCAAGAACCGACAAACTTCCTTTGTGTTGTTTAATAATCCGGGCAGTCAGATAAAGACCTAATCCCGTGCCCTTCGTACGTCGTGTGGCCTCGTCGCCAATCCGGTAAAACTTCGAGAAAACTTTTCGCTTTTCAGGGTCAGGAATGCCCTTGCCACTATCAGCAATATCCAGGGTCAAAGTACGGTTTGGTGTTTTCTGAAGGCTGATTTCAACATGTGCATTGTCCGGGGTGTATTTTATCGCATTTTCCAGAAGGTTATTGAGTGCCATCTGAATAAGCATTGAATCCCCATGAACGGTACATCCTGTCTGTATATTCGTGGTGATACGACCCGGATACCGGGCAGTATAAAGGTCCGCGGTATTTTCAACTAGCTCGGAAAGCGAAAACACCTCATTGGCTGATTTATATTGCCTTCCTTCGATCTGAGAAGTAATGAGAATATTATTGCAGAGATCCGCGAGCCGGTCACTTTCCTGGATACAACGATTCAATAACTGAGCCCGTTGCTCTGTTGTCAGCTGGGGTCTTTGCAAGGTCTGTAGGCTTAGTTTCATCCCGGCAATCGGGCTTTTCAGTTCATGCGTGACCGCCATCATGAAATTGTTCTGTTGCCGTTGAAGACGCACATTCCGCTGCAGTGAGCTATAAACAATTACGGCACCAATTAAAAGGATAAAGAACAAGGTGCTTCCTTCTCCGATATATTGTTTGTGCCGGCTTTCAAGCCGCATATTTAGGACATTGATCCTCGATGCATATAATTCGGGTTGGTTGATGCTATCAATTTCCCGCTGAAGGGCTTCCCGCTCAATCTCATAAATGGTCCTGCTTTGCCGTTGCAGACTTAAGCCCCAAAACATCAGAGCAGATACCGTATAGATCAGTAAGAGGGTGAATACCACTGTAAAAAAGCGCATAACACCCGAATTTAGCTAATTGTCATTTAGGAAGTGAGGAGAGATTCTCCAGTTGTAAACCAATGGTCAAAATTTCGGGGAGCGGATTCCGGCGCATATCATGCGAAAGCCGGATCGTATAAATTCCCTTTTTTGAAAAATGAGCGGGTTTACTCAGTGAGGTGATTGCAACCCGTTGCTCATAGATTTCTCCAGCACCTCGACCCAGCCATTGACCCGAAGGGGCTGCAAGGGGAATCTCAATTCGCATCTTTCCCCAGGTCGTATCATTGGGGGATTGCGTATCCATATTGATCCAGATATTGGAAAAAGGATAGGCATCGGTATGCCGGATCAGTAAGGAGAGCTGGTAAGCAGCCGCTGTATCATCGATCTGAAACTTAAATTTGGGCTGGTAATCATGGTTCCAGGCACCACCCGGTATGGCGAAATGGTCCTGGAATTGAGGCGATGGCCTGCAGCCCGATCCTGCGAAAAGTACCAGGCATATGAATCCGAGCATAAAACCCCGGCCCAAGTCGGTACTCAGATACGAATGAAAAATTCCTGCTTTCAATTCCGGATGCCCTTGCTGGTTCCTGCCCATTTCTATTTGATAATTAAAACTACTTCCTAAATGAATGCAAGGATGAGATCCGGGTGATACACAACCATAATCTTAACCTGCCGGTTTCTCTAAAGAACATTCAACACCTGCTCCTTGGCTTTTTCCAGTTCATCTTTCATACCAACAACGATTTGCTGGATACCTGCATCATTCGCCTTGGCGCCTAGGGTATTGATCTCCCGTCCAATTTCCTGCAAGATAAAGCCCAGGACTTTGCCCTTGCTCGTCTCCTCATTCCACAAGACATCCCTGAAGTAACGGATATGCTCCGCCAGGCGAGTTTTTTCTTCTGAAACATCCATTTTTTCCAGGTAAAAGATCATTTCCTGTTCCAGGCGATTGGGGTCCTTGATCTCAGCGCTTAGGGCCGCCAGGGCATTTTGTAATCGTTCACGAACCCGGTCCATCCGTCCATTTTCCAATGGAACCAATTTCTCAACAGCGGATTCGATGGCATTCATACGTTCTTCAAGGTCCTTTTGCAAGGATTGGCCTTCGATTTTCCGGTGAAGGATCAATTTCTCTGCAGCAGATTCGATTATGGGTTTTAAATCCTCCCACAGGAGTTCCTGACTGCTTTCCAGATCCGCACTAAAAATATCCGGTAGCTGAAGGAGCGTGTGTAAAATATTTTTCTGCGGAAGATTGAGTTCCTTGGCCAGTTCATGAATATTTTTGTAATAGGCTTTTGCAAGATCCATGTTTATCGATACAGGACGGGACGCAAGGTCCTGGCGGATCGTAATATTGACATCTGTAGTTCCCCGGACCAGAAGCCCCTGTATGAGGCTCCTCACCTGAACATCATAGGCTCTCAGAACATTCGAGATCTTATTGGTATTGATATCGAATCCTTTGCCATTAAGGCTTTTGAGCTCAACGACCAGCTGGCGGTCGCCAATACTGGCTTCAATCCGGCCGAAGCCGGTCATGGAATAAAGCATAGGTTTTCACTGATTTTGGTGCAGGGCCTGCACAATCGGTGCGCAAAAGTGCGCAAACCATGCTCAATAAAAAAACGATTCTCCTATGTAATTGGTAATCTTATCGCATCTTCAGCGGAAGCCAGTCTGCTTTTGGCTATTTTTGAAGCTACTCACTCTAAAAACATTGCATGCGGTACGCTGCTTTTATCCTATTACTCCTTTTGGCGGGGCAGACCCTGGCTCAACAGCCAAGCTCCACACGCGCCGAATTGGAGCGGCGCAGGCAAACGATCCTGGCATCCATCCGGGAAAGCCAGGAGCAACTGGAGGAAACCAAAAAAAATAAGAATGCAACCCTCAGCCAATTACGCGCGTTGCAGGCCAAGTTGGATGCACGACTACGCCTGATCGGGAATATCAACCAGGAAATGAAAGAAATTACTGGCAATATTCAAACCTCCACCCAGGAGGTCGGGCAATTGCGGAGCAACCTGGAAGTCCTGAAAATGCGGTATGCTCAAAGCGTCCGGTATGCTTATACCAGCCGGTCTTCCTCCACGATGCTGGCTTTCTTATTCTCCTCCTCGGATTATACGGATGCCATGCGCCGATTGAAATACCTGAAACGGTATCGCGATTTCAGGCAACAGAAAGCAGAAGAGATCCGGAGCACCCAGGACCGGATCGAGCATAAGATTGGAATTCTCAATAACCAGAAATCCCAGAAGGATATCCTGCTTTCTGCGGAGGAACAACAACGACGAGTCTTACAACAGGAAACAGCTGAAACCAATAATGTAGTGAAGGAGCTGAAAGGACGCGAGAAACAATTGATGGCAGATATCGAAAAGAACCGGAAGATTGCCCGGCAAGTGGATAAAGCTGTATCGGCCATTATTGCCCGGGAAATCGAAGAACAACGCCGGAAAGCCCAGGAAGAAGCCCGTAAACAAGCGGCCGCACTGGCCGCTAAACAAAAAGCAGAAGAACAGCGCAGGGCAGCTGCTTCGAATTCTTATGGCTCAGTGACCCTGGCTACCGGATCAGGATCCAGGAGAACCACTACCGAGAATAATCCAACCACTACCCGGACCAACCCGGCATCTTCATCTACATCTTCTGTGACGTCCAACAATCCGGTCATACGCAGCCGGCCTAGTTCAGGTCCTGTGGATCTGTACCTGACCCCCGAAGCCCAGGCCCTATCGAATTCCTTTGCCTCCAACCGTGGAAAATTGCCCTGGCCGGTAGAGCGTGGTACGATCACCGGGAATTTTGGTCCCCATAAGCATCCGATTGCCAATGTAATTGTTGACAATAATGGAATCGATATCCAGACCAGTGCCGGTGCGCCTGTTCGTGCGGTATTTGATGGTACCGTTACGGGTATCTTTTCGGTGTTAGGTTCCGGGCAGAATGTATTGATCACGCATGGTAATTACTTTACGGTCTATGCCAACCTGGCAAGTGTATCTGTTGTCAAGGGTCAGGTAGTGCATACGAAGCAAACCATAGGTACCGTTGGTAATAATGATGAAGGCTTACCAGTAATCAATTTCCAGGTTTGGAAGTCGAAAGACCGCCAAAATCCAAGTGCCTGGATCGCTCACTAAAATGAACGATATTCCGATTAGCTATGATTCGGTTCACAGCCAGCATTCTGAAATTTGATCAGCAGGGAGAAAAGACTGGCTGGACCTATATTCCGGTGCCTGCACATCTGGCACAGGAACTGATACCTGGAATAAAAAAATCCTTTCGGGTAAAAGGTTTGCTGGATGAATACCCGTTTAAACTTGCAAGCCTGACCCCGATGGGCAAGGGCGATTATATTCTTTCGTTGAATGCCACCATGCGCAAAGGAATCGGAAAACGAGCGGGAGCAACGGTGTCGGTACAGATGGAGGTGGATAAACAGGAAATAGAATTACCGGAAGACTTTAAAGCCTGGTTGAAGGAGGATGAGGCCGCATCTACCTATTTTTATAGCCTTCCCAAATCGCATCAGCATTACTGGATCAATTGGGTGAATGCCGTCAAATCGGAGCAAACCAGACAAAGTCGACTGACCCGGGCGATTGTGGCCTTGTCAAAGGGCCTGGATTTCGGGGGTATGTTGCGGGCGGAGAAGGCACAGCGGGCGGGATTTTGAAGGATGCCTCAATCGTTTGGTCCAGGCTTGCATGAGTAAATTAATGAGTTGGTGACCGGTTCATGAGGACAGCAACCACGGCGGGTGGCATTGTTGGGGATTTGTCTCCGGATGAGACCTGTGAAACTTGTTGGTCAAAAGACCAACTAGGGCGGGAGGGAGAGCATGTACGAACCCCCATCACCATATCATTAAATTACCAAATCAAACAACCCGCTTATGTTTCCACCTCCGATGGCTCCACAGATAGTTCTCTGGTTGCTGCTCTAGTTGATCTTCAATGAATTTTATGTATGGCTTTAAGACCTCTCCTGGCCCTAATTTGGAGGCATCCACTGTAAGAAGCTGAATCTGCGCTTCATAATATCCCCGCTTCAATTTTCGCATTGCTCCAAAGACCACTGCCGCTCCTGACCGCCTTGGCAGCATCTCTGGTCCCCGAAATACCGGCACCTCGCGATGCATAAATGGGATCCATTCTGCCACAGACACATCCGAGGGATTCTGATCAGCCAGCAATCCAATAATGTATTGCCCCTCCCGCATTTGCTTCAGACCCCCTAGCAAGGCTTTCATACTGATCAGGAAGGTCCCTGTTCGCGACCTTATCTTATATATTAACCGGTCAAAAGCCTTATTGCTCAGTGGGAGATAGACTCCTCCCAACTTCACCTTCGCCTCCAGGGCCATTGTAGCCTGTGCCCAGTCCCAATTGAAATTATGAGTCGATAAAAGAAAAACATTCCTCCCTTCATCTGTGAGCTGCGAAAAAATATCCCAATTCCCCTTTACCCGTTTTCGCAATGCCGATTTACTCATACTTAACAGATGGATGGTTTCGATCCATTGATCACAAAAAGCTCGATAAAATGCTTTTTGAATACGATCAATTTCTGTTGGGCTCTTTGTTGGAAAGGCATGGACCAGGTTATCCCGGACAATCTCCTTCCGATAACCCATGACATGATAAATGATCAGATAGGCAAAGTCGCTGATGCGATAACTCATCCATAAAGGCAGCAGGGAAATGGGATAAAAAATGGCCAGTAACAGATAATACATCATTATTCCCCGCCGGTTAGGTTGTAGATCTTCTGAATATCCTTCAACATCTGCGGAAAATCAATCTTCAGGTCCTTGAGCAATCCATTATGCAGGTCAAAAGCCCAGCCATGAACCTCGGGGTATTTAAACTTATGAAAATGCTGCTGTACGGCCGCTGTTTTTACGACATTCCGGCATTGTTCGTAAACATTCAATTCTACCAATCGGTCATACCGCAATTTTTGATCGGAAATGGCATCCAACTCCTGCTCATGCAAGCGATAAACATCCCGGATATTCCGCAACCAGGGATTGAGCAAACCCATATCTCTGGGCGTCATCGCAGCTTTGACACCCCCACAATTATAATGTCCGCAAACAATGATATGCTTGACATGCAATTCGGTCACCGCATAATTGATCACCGACATGACATTGAGATCGGTGTTGACCACCAGGTTGGCAATATTTCGGTGAACAAATACATCCCCGGCATCCAAACCCATAATCTCATTGGCCGGCACCCGGCTATCGGAACAACCGATGTATAAGTAATCCGGATTCTGATCGGCCGCCAGTTTATCAAAAAAATGGATATCCTGGGCTTGCTTACTCTCCACCCAAAGGCGGTTATTTTCAAATATCTGATCGTACCAGGTCATGGGATAAAAATGGAAGCGTAAAAGTAGGCTGGAATTGCCTCCGTCTTCTCACCGCCAGGGGAAAAAATGTGTTTGTTACTGGGAAACATCCGTTACCCTTTCCAGCACTTAATTTATTGATCAATCCGGATCGCAATTCACAACCCTTCCGGAAGCTTTACTTTTACGCTTTGGATAATTTATGAACGAGAAAAAACTCTTTTTGCTGGATGCCATGGCCCTGATCTATCGGGCCTATTTCGCGCTGCAGCGGAGCCCCCGAATCACTTCTTTGGGACGGAATACCAGTGCCCAATTTGGTTTTACCACCACCTTGCTGGATCTATTGAACAAGGAAAAACCCTCCCATTTGGCCGTGGTTTTCGAAGGCGGCAAAAGCGATACGGATGTCCACCGAACCAATCAATATGCGGCTTATAAAGCCAATCGGCAGGAACAACCGGAAGATATTTCTTCTGCATTACCCGATATCCAGCGGATTGTTGAAGGATTCTCCCTCCCTTGCCTGAGTAGCGCCGGTTACGAAGCGGATGATGTCATTGGCACTCTGGCCCTAGAGGCCGCCGAACTGGGCTACACTGTTTACATGGTTACTCCTGACAAAGACTATGGCCAATTGGTCCGCGACAATGTATTCATCTATAAACCAGGTTACCAGGGCAGCAGTTTTGAGATCCTGGGACCCGCTGAAGTTTGCGCGAAATGGAATATCAAACGGGTAGACCAGGTGATCGATATCCTCGGATTGATGGGTGATGCGGTCGATAATATTCCGGGAATCGCCGGGGTTGGAGAGAAAACCGCTGCCAAATTACTGGCAGAATTTGATACCCTGGAAGGCGTATTGGCTGGCGCCGATTCCATTAAAGGTGCCATGGGAGAGAAGGTGCGCAATGGCAAAGAAAGTGCCATCATGAGCAAACAATTGGCCACCATCATTACCAATGTACCAGTTAGCTTCCATGAGGAAGATTTCCGGGTAAAGGAATTGAACAAAGAGAAACTCGAACTGATTTTCAACGAACTCGAATTCAAAGCACTCAGCAAACGAATCCTCGGGGAAGATGCTACAGCCAAGCAATCTATAGCCCTTGACCTGTTTGGGAATCCGTCCAGTTTACCGAGCCTGCCCCAAGATAATGAGCAGGCAGCGAGCCCCGAACTTCCCTTTGAAGAACAATTGTTGGATGCTGCAAACATCGAGTCCACCCCACACGATTACCAGCTTTGTCAAAGTAATGAAGAGATCGACGCCCTGATCGGTAAACTTCAGGACCTTAAGGAGTTTTCCTTTGACACGGAAACTACCGGGATCGATGCCAACCTGGCGGAATTGGTGGGATTATCGTTTTCCTGGGAAAAAGGACAGGGATATTATGTAGCCCTTCCTGCAGAGCGCGAAGCAGTAATCCGCATCCTGGAAAAATTCCAACCCTTATTTGACCGTACCGATATCACCTGGATCGGACAGAATATTAAGTATGACCTGCTCATACTCCGTTGGTATGGCTTCCGTATTGCCGGAACCTTTTGGGATACCATGCTGGCCCATTACCTGATTGAGCCGGACGGCAAGCGGAACATGGACGCCCTTTCACTAAAATATTTGCATTACCAACCGGTAAGTATTGAAACGCTGCTCGGCAAGAAAGGGAAGACCCAGTTGACAATGCGCGATGTGCCGGTAGCTGATGTCGTCAATTATGCCGCCGAAGATGCGGATGTGACCTGGCAACTTCAATCGGTATTCCGACCCATGGTTGAAAAAAGCACAACACTCACTTTATTCCAGGATGTCGAGAATCCCTTGATGCCCGTCCTGGTGGATATGGAACATGAAGGCGTCGGCATTGATGTGGGCTTTCTGAATGCTTATTCTTCAGACCTTCTCCGGGATATCAATACTGCAGAAGAGGCCGTTTATAAAGCGGCAGGACAGCGATTCAATCTGGGTTCTCCCAAGCAGTTGGGCGAGATCCTATTTGATGGATTGAAAATTGAAGGGGGTGGTAAAAAGACTAAGACCGGGCAATATGCTACGGGTGAAGAAGTGCTTCAAAAGCTTCGTTTCAAACATCCCATTGTCGAAGACATCCTGATCTACAGGCAATTGTCAAAACTGAAGAGTACCTATGTGGATGCCCTTCCACTATTGATCCATCCAAAGACGGGCCGGCTTCATACCTGTTTTAATCAGACCGTGGCTGTTACAGGAAGGCTCAGCTCCAACAATCCGAATCTTCAGAATATCCCGGTAAAAAGCGAGGCGGGCCGGGAAATCCGGAAGGCTTTTATCGCCCGTCAGGGAGACTGGAAGCTGATCTCTGCCGATTATTCTCAAATTGAATTGCGGATCATTGCAGCTTTGGCCGGAGAGGAAGCCATGATCGAAGCGTTCGCTGAAGGAAAAGATATTCATACGGCAACAGCAGCCGGCGTGTATGGGATACCTGAGAGCGAGGTCACCAGTCAACAAAGGCGGAATGCGAAAGCAGTGAACTTTGGGATCATCTATGGCCAAACGGCTTTCGGACTCAGTGAAAGTCTGGGGGTGCCAAGGACGGAGGCCAAGGAGATCATCGAAAATTATTTCAGGCAGTATCCGTTCATCAAAAAGTATATCGAGAACCAGATCCAGTTTGCCCGGCAGCATCAGTATGTGGAGAGCATGCTGGGCCGCAGGAGATGGCTGCGGGATATTAGTTCTGCCAATCAGACGGTTCGTGGATTTGCAGAACGGAATTCCGTGAATATGCCTATACAAGGGACGGCTGCAGATATGATCAAACTGGCGATGCTGGCGGTTTCAAGGGAATTGAAAGATGCGAAAATGGAGACCCGGATGATCCTGCAGGTGCATGATGAATTGATCTTTGATGTACCTGATTCGGAAGCGGGAAAAGCCCGAAAACTTATTACAGAGGCCATGTGTGCGGCAATGGTTTTACCCAATGGGGTGCCCATCGTAGCCGAAGCTGGAATTGGCAAAAATTGGCTCGAAGCGCATTAATGCCTTAAGAGAAGACGATCAAAATATGGATACTATTCTTCAGAAACGGAATGTTCAGATAGCTGAAAACTGGTTTAAAGCGTTTAATAGCCAAAATCTGGAACAGTTGCTACAGCTTTATGCAGAAGATGCCCGGCATTTTAGTCCCAAGTTGAAGATCCGGCAACCGGAAACCCAGGGATGGATATCCGGGAGGCCGGCATTAAGGACCTGGTGGAGGGATTCTTTTGAACGGCTACCAGACTTGCATTATCAGCCGGAACGGTTTACGGCCAATGATCATCGGGTTTTTATGGAGTATCTGCGGAAGGTTCCTGGGGAAGTCGATATGCAGGTGGCTGAAGTTTTGGAGATACAAGATGGGATGATAGTTAGTTCAAAGGTTTATCATGGGTGAATTGCTGGAGATTCTTGGGTAATCAAATTAATCCCCCAACATCGAATTGATACAATCAATCAATTCCACTTTACTAAATGGCACCCCTTTAATCTTGTTATAGCCCTTGGCATCTATAAAGTACTGGTCCCGGATGATTCTGATCAATTGGCCATTGTTTAATTCAGGGATCAATACCTTTTTGTAATTGCGGAGAAGGGTTCCGAGATTGGATGGGAAGGGGCGCATATGCCTCAGGTGGGCATGAGCCACCGATTTGCCCCCACTTTGGAGGGTATGGACTGCACTCTTGATCGCACCATATGTGGAGCCCCAGCCTAAAACCAGCACATCTCCTGCTTGCGGGCCACTATCCAGTGTTTGCAATGGAATATCATTGGCAATCAGGTCCACTTTTGCTTCCCGGATCTTGACCATCTTCTCATGATTATCTGGATCATAACTCACATTCCCGGTAATATCTTCCTTTTCCAATCCTCCAATCCGATGTTCCAGTCCCGGGGTCCCGGGCACCGCCCAGGGACGTACCAGGTTTTCATTCCGGAGATAGGGCAAATATTTTGCCTCATCAGTATCCAGCTTCCGTTTAAATGCTACCTGGATCGGAATTAAATCTTCACTTTTCGGAAATTTCCAGGGCTCTGCACCATTCGCAATATAACCGTCCGATAATAGGATTACCGGGGTCATATGCTGGACCGCAATCCGTACCGCCTCGTAGGCAGCGGCAAAACAATCACTGGGTGTGGATGCACTGATGATCGGCATCGGGCATTCACCATTCCTGCCATAATAAGCTTGCAAAAGATCACTCTGCTCCGTCTTAGTCGGTAATCCGGTGGAAGGACCCCCTCTCTGTACGTTGATGATTAGCAAAGGAATCTCCAGCATGACTGCCAATCCCATTGCCTCCCCTTTCAATGCCATACCTGGTCCGCTGGTAGATGTAATTCCCAAAGCTCCACCATAAGCTGCACCGATCGCTGCACTAATACCCGCAATCTCATCTTCCGCCTGAAAGGTTCGGATCCCAAAATTCTTGTATCGGGATAATTCATGCAGAATATCAGAGGCCGGCGTTATCGGATAGGTTCCCAGAAAGAGCGGCAATGCACTCTTTTGAGAAGCAGCGATTAAACCATAAGAAAGTGCTGTATTACCTGTAATACTTCGGTAATAGCCGGGCTCCAATTTTGCTTTGGCCACCTTATACCGGGTACTGAAAGCCTCCACCGTATCGCCATAATTGTAACCCGCCTGCAGGGATTTAATATTGCTGTCCAGGATATCCGCACGCTTCGCAAACTTATCATTCAGGAACGCCATGGTGCTCGTCATATCCCGATTGTACAACCAGTAAAGAAAGCCCAGGATAAACATGTTCTTCGCCCGGTCTTTTTCCTTGGTACCTAAGGGAATGTCCTTTAAGGCCTCGCGGGTAAGCTTCGTTATATCGATCTTATGGAGCTCATATCCCTGAAGCGAATCATCCTCTAATGGATTCACTCCATCCGTATAATTGGCGAGTCGTAGGTTTTTAATATCAAAACCTGCGGTATCCGCAATGATCATGCCTCCTTTCTTGAGTTCCTTCAGGTTGACTTTCAGAGCAGCCGCATTCATTGCCACCAATACATCACAGGTATCGCCGGGCGTATAGATTCTGTTCGATGAGAAATGAAGCTGAAAACCACTAACCCCTGGCAATGTACCCTGTGGAGCGCGAATCTCAGCCGGGAAATCAGGGAAGGTGCTAAGGTCTGCACCAATCAAAGCAGTATTGTTGGTGAATTGAGAACCCGTAAGCTGCATCCCGTCTCCACTATCTCCTGCAAATTTTATGACCACATCTTCTATGGTCTGCGTAGATGTCATATTAACGGCAAAAGTACGAAGCTGTCAGGAAGCTGAATTTCAGTATTTGTGATCCTGATTCTTTTTTATCAGCACGCCCATAAATCAAATTGAATACCTATAATTTTAATTGCTTTAATTACAGAACTCCTTGCCTTTCGCTGTTTAAGATACCCGGCTATACCGGCATCAACTCCCATTTCAATTCAATAAATAAAGCGTGGTTAAAATTCGAACTCGGATTTAATCAGGCCCCGGGTATCATGAAAGCAATGCGAATCTAGCTCTAATAGGAGGCGAATACGGCACGGAGGCATGGCAGTGCGTGTATTCCCATACCATTTATAAGGATACCTTCCACTTTCAATCCCGGATAATGATTGCTCAGAAGCGAATTGAATGATCCATCACGCGTAATTGCATTATAATGGAACAGAGATGGATGGGAACCAATCTACTTTGAGTCTGAGGAATGGCTCACAGGATTGAGGACTATGAAATTTCAGGAGCCATTACCGCAATTGAAATGGGGTTACTCTAATTTCAAATATGTGAACTCCCGCTATGAACGCGGATATTCGTGAATGAGTACGGTGTTCTGAAAATAATGTCACCTTCTATATAAGCATGGATAGCCAATCCAATAATCATAAAATGTATCAGGGCATCGCGCTCATAGATGCCAACATAATTCGAAATCATTTTACTTCAACAGGAAAAACGGGTAATTGCGCCGAATTATCTTTTTTTCAATCTGCGACAGCATCCCCTGATGGCTCTGGTTTTTAAACATTGAGCAAGGAGTTCTGAATTATAAGATTACTAGGCCGAAATGCCTGTAAGGGTGACCATCCATTAATGAATACATTTTTTCACATACTCGAGGAGGCTCTGATGGACTTTTTCCAGCAATTGATAGCTGGAATTTTTATAGCGATAACTTTTCCTGAAATACAATCCTAGAAATTTGAACAAAGCCGGTTGAAATACTTTCAGGTAAAACCATCCGCCACAAAGAAATAAAATGGGATGAAACGGGATGGGAGCCAGCTTGGTCTTAAAAAATAACCAGGTATAGAAAACATACCAGATTAGAGTCAGGATGGTTGCCAGTGATACAAATACTGCTGATTCAAAATCACGTTCCCGGACCTTATTATCCGTGATCCCATTTGCAATTTTAATTGGAATAAAATTGCCGACATAACCGATAATTGCTAAAGGCCATCCCAATAGTAATATCAGCCATTCCCACCATTCCAGGGAGGGCGCAAATTGAGATGCAGCAACAGGATAATGTCGCTGCCAATTTTGAAATTCCTTCATGTCACAGCGCAGGACGTCTTGCTGTCTTTGTTCTATATGGTTCAGGGAGACTGTAAGTAACTGGGATTCATGAAAGGTATAAGCTGGCCGTACCTCTTTGAGGGTATTCAGTAAAAAATCGAACATGAATTGCCGTTCCAGGTCCGCCAGGTCCCAAACCAGTGGTTTCAGAAATTGTTGGGTAAGCCGCATCATGGTGGTAGCCGCTTTGGCTCTTTCCAGCTCGGTATGTTCCGTTATGGGAACAGAAGGAATCGGGTTTCCGGCTATGATGAAAACATCCGCAAATGCTTTAGCTGGCACTTCATAATTGATCCCAAGGGGAATCAAGACAGGTCTATTTTCCAGGTCCATGGCTTTTGCAGCCAGCCTAAAAGGTCCTTTTTTCAAGGGTTTCAGGATTTTAGCGATATCGCTCGCCCCCTCACAAAATATGAGCACTGCACCACCTTCAGCTAATATTTTTAGGGCCTCCTCATTACTGTGATCATTCAGGGCAAGCTTTTCGCGCCCCTCTCTGAGTCGATAAACCGGTAGCATTCCAAGACTATGAAGGATCCAGGATACGAAGCGGTTTCCGAAAACATCACCCCGGGTAAAGAAACAGATTTTTCGCTTTATGAAGCAAGCCGTAACCAAGGCATCCATGAAAGAGGCGGTGTGGTTGGCGAGAATGATGGTGGGCTGCCCATTATCAATCACGGCCAGATTTTGTGTGACAATCCGGCCGTAATACAGCCGGAGTGCTGCTTTCATGATGGGTTTAAGAATTTGATACAGCATATTAAACTGCCTTTTCTCCTTCTTCAGAACTTAAGGTCTTAGCCGCAGTGTTAGTACCTAATTTCTGAAAACTCCAATTGAGTTGCCTGCTAAGATCCCTTATCCTGCTTTCATCACGGAGCGAAATCCCAATATTGCTATCCTCAGAATGAGGAGGAAGGCATTTCATTCCGACCAGATTTACGCTTCCGAATGTGTCAATGCTAAATACCAGATCTTTTTGTTTCAGGATTTGAAATCCTTCGTTTACAAGTTCCGGATTTAATTCAGGGGTGCCAGCGTATAACGCAATTACAGGTCCAGGTTCATTTTCGAAAACCTGGAGGAGGGCTGATTCAACCTGATCTGAAAGTCCATCACTTGAGAGCACCCTTTTAAGGAAATATTGGACATCCCAACGATCATTCCAGTTAATGGCACCCTTGTAGAAAACGTACTGATCGATGCCTTTATTCTCCGCCGCTAATGCCACAAATCGCTGAATATAATCTGTTTGTGAAGCGGTGGTGGCAAGGGAAGCGCCTGCCTCATTGGGGGTAAAATCCGTATTAAAGTGTAAAATTGCCGGCACTATTGATGAAAAGGGATTGAGGAATTGGACGAATAATTATCGTACAAAAATCGGGAGATTTGTAAGGAGGATAAAATGGATACTTTATTGGCCTGAATTTATATGTTGTTTAGCAGGCAATCTGGCTTGTTTATCGAACCAGATAGCCTGCTTATGCGTAAAGAAACTACATTTACATTCACCTTTCTTCACACTCGGAAAACTAAAATAATTTATGGCGGATGCAAAGGCTAAAATCCTGTTGGTAGAAGATGATCCCACACTTGGATTTGTGGTTAAGGATCATCTGGAGATGAATGGCTATGAGGTTCATCATGCACCCGACGGAGAATCCGGTTGGCAATTGTTCATGAAGCACAACTTCGACATGTGCGTTCTGGATGTAATGTTGCCTAAACGGGATGGTATTTGGCTGGCAGGTCAAATTCGCAAGAAGAATGAATCCATTCCAATTCTCCTTCTGACGGCAAAGAATATGGATGAGGATAAGATCACCGGTTTCCAAAGTGGCGCGGATGATTATATCACCAAGCCATTTAATATGCAGGAGTTGTTATTGCGGATCGAAGTCTTTCTAAAGCGTACTATGAAGAAAGGGGTCGAAGGTCCAATGGAATTCAAGATCGGAAATCTGAATTTCAATTATCCCGATCTGCTTCTTTTTAATGATATTGAACGTAAACAACTCACCCAGCGGGAAGCCGATTTGCTTCGGTATCTGGCCCTTAATCCGAATAAAGTCCTAAAGCGGGAAGAAATTCTGTTGAATGTTTGGGGAAAGGAAGATTATTTCCTCGGAAGATCCATGGATGTTTTTATTACCAAGATCCGGAAACATTTAAAAGAACAGGAAGGGGTCGAATTGCAAACTATTCATGGAATTGGCTTCAAATTCATGAACCCTCAAGCCTGACATCATTACCAGCTTGTTAACGCTTAAGTGTTGACATACAGTTTTTTTGCTGTTACATTTGTCTTGAATTTTAAGTCATTATTATGATCAAACGCAATTTGCGTTTTGTGGCCCTATTATCTGTCATAATAACTCTGACAAGTTCCTGTGCGCATAGGAAACTCGTCCGGAAAGAACGGTATATGGAAAGCACTTACAATGAGTTTAAGCAAAAACTCAATGAGGCGGATGTCACCATTATCGGGGATAGCGTAAAGATCCTGTTTCCAAAAAATGTGATGTTCGACTTTGATAAGGCAACCGTTGTTACCGACTTCTTCCCGGTATTAACGAAACTGGCAGATGTCCTGGAGAACCATAAAAAGACCGGGTTACTGATCAATGGGCATACAGATTCCTTTGGAAATGATGAACATAACCTGGATTTAAGCCGCCGCAGAGCGGACAGTACCAAAGCAGTTCTGATCTATGATGGTATTGGTTCGACCAGATTATACTCCTGGGGATTTGGGGCAAAAATGCCCATTGCCACCAATGTTACCCCGGAGGGCCGACAGCTAAATCGTCGCGTAGAATTTATCGTACTTTACAATTACCGACACAAAGGGGATTAAAATCCCAGGGGATCGTCTAACAACCTAAACGATCCTCAATCAGGTAATTATTGCGGTCCGCTGAACTGCGGGCAATGAGCTCACCCAGGTAACCTGCCAGGAAGAATAAGGTACCCATCACCATTGTAGTTAAGGCAATATAAAACCAGGGGCGGTTTGTTAAGCCATAATTGCTACCTGCATTCAGGCGTTCGATCCCCAACCACATGACTGCGATAAAGCCAATCATGAACGTAATTGATCCGAGCAATCCAAAAAAGTGCATCGGTTTCTTACCGAAGCGGGAGATAAACTGGATACTCAGGAGATCCAGAAACCCATTGATAAACCGCTCCCAGCCAAACTTACTGACCCCATATTTTCGGGGGCGGTGGACCACCACCTTTTCACCAATTTTCCTGAATCCGGCCCATTTGGCAAGAATCGGAATGTAGCGATGCATTTCACCATAGACCTCAATGCTTTTAACGACCTTTCTGCGATAGGCTTTCAAACCGCAATTCATGTCGTGCAGCTTTAAGCCACTCATCCGGCGGTTGACTGCATTATATAATTTCGAAGGAAGGTTTTTGGTAATGGCATTATCATGACGCACCTTTTTCCAGCCACTGACCAGGTCATAACCATCTATGGCAATCATCCGGAATAGCTCCGGGATCTCATCAGGAGAATCCTGCAGATCCGCATCCATAGTTATGATAACCTGTCCCTTACAGGCTTTAAAGCCCTCATTCAACGCGGCACTCTTCCCATAATTACGCTGGAACCGGATACCCTTGATAAATGGATTTTCCTGACTCAAGCGCTCCACAACCGACCAGCTTTCATCAGTGCTTCCATCATCCACAAGGATGACCTCATAAGGATAGTTATGCTCTGTACATACCCGATCGATCCACTCCACTAATTCTGGCAGGCTCTCTTCTTCATTAAACAGGGGTACTACAATGGATAGATCAGGTTTCATGGAAATGGACGCGAATTTAACGGAAAGACCTAGCTGATCGTAAGTTCCTGTTTAGGTGCCTTCTTAGCAACTGCAGCACCGATGATCGAAAAAAGCAAGCCCATAATCATGGTACCAAATAATGCACCGGCCACCATAAACACCTTAAAGTATTTCTGGGTCATTTTTACCGTCGAATCAATCTGCTCCTGGCTCAGATGCTTGGTAGCCATGTCTTCCTGAACCTTTTCAATAGCCTTAGTATAAATCTCCGGGAAGATCAGTAAAGCGATGAAACTCCAGGCGACAAATACAATTGCGACGATAGCAGAAGCCTTAAATCCACTTCCAAATACCTGCCCAAAAGTCACCTGCGCATTGTTCGCCTTGGAATAAGCCTGTGCATTCAGAACGATGCCAACCAGCATAACAATAAAAGGGATCCAGTTAAGACCTGGTTTGTCACTAATCTTCGCCACTTGGAAGATGACACCAATGACGATCATTATCAGCGCGATCACAAATCCATAAGGAATATGTGTTTGAACTTTCTTCATAGGAAATAGTTTTTATTTTTTAGAAAATGACCTGCTGAATATGTCCATCGAACATGATTCCGTCAAATGGATTATTGCGGGACAAAGATGGGGAGCTTTGCGTGGAAAACCGCAGCCCCTGATTCAATTGATACAAACAAAAGCCGCCACTTGCGTGTTCCCGGACGCTCAAAGGCTTTAATCCGAAAATTCTTCTAGGTGCTATCGTTAATGCATCTATGATTCGTTCCAATGGAACCGCCCCACCTACTGCCTTAACTACCAGTGGGAAAACCAGCTCCTGAATAGCCATCCCATCACCTGCATATTCAAATTCCCTGGCCTTGGCATCCCAGTCCTGAGGGCGGTGATGGGAGGTGATACAATCTATGGTACCATCAGCCAGTCCTTCAATCAGGGCCTGCCGATCATCGTCCGCACGCAACGGAGGATTCACCTTAAAGAGACTATCATAACTGCTGATCGATGTATCTGTTAACAGGAGATGATAGGGTGTTACAGAACACGTGACTGCAATTCCTTCCGCCTTAGCGGCGCGGATATAGGCTACACTTTCACGGGTACTGATACCCGTAATATGCAATTTCGATTGGGAATATCGAGTCAATTCAATGTCCCTGTGGACCATCAGGCTTTCGGCCAGACTGGGAATACCTGGCATTCCGAGACGGGTGCTTTGTTCGCCTTCATGCATCAGCCCTCCGGTAGACAGGCTGGTATCAATCGGCATCTGGATCACGACACCATCAAAGGCTTTGACATATTCCAGGGCTTTCAGCATCAATCCATTGCTTTGGATGGGCTTCCATCCATCCGTAAATGCTATGGCACCCTGGGCACGCATATCCATCATCTCGGCAAGTGCCTTACCCTCAATTCCCTGGCTAATGGCGCCTAATGGATGCACCTGGACTTTATGACCCAGGCTTTGTTGTAAAACATAGCGGATACCGGCTCTGCTATCATTGACAGGCTGCGTATTGGGCAATACAAAAACCTCTGTGAATCCACCCTTTAGGGCAGTTTCCAGACCAGTGGCAATGGTTTCTTTCTGTTCGAATCCTGGTTCCCGGTAATCGGCGAACAGATCCACAAAACCAGGACTTATAAAATACTTGCCTTGTGAACCATCCTCATTGGAACCCGGGCTAATAATGGTAACCGCTCCTTCTGGCTTTAAATCACTCCCGAGTTCCTTAATCGCCCCATGCTTAAACAAAATATCAAGGGTCTTACCATTATAGGGTGAATCCGGATCGATAATTGTTGCCTGGCGAAGCAGCACAGCCATAGTGAAGAATTAGTTAGTAGCAACCGGAACTGAAGTATCCCGTCGGCGGATCAGCACCAGGGTTTCAGCAATGGTCAGGATGAGCGCTAAAATAGCACAAACTTTCCAGAGCGGTAATTCTGTCGTTCCTGTATTGGAATGGGAAGCACTGGCCATTTCAGGGGTTTGCCAGGTTCCATTCGGGTCCGGCCATTCTTTGTGCAAATGATCGATATCCCAAAAATCAAGCATCGAATAATTCCGCGTACCATTCAGGCCAATGATCACACTATCTCCCGAAGCAGCAGCCAACCTGTAGAATCCAGGTTGCTGGATGACAGCATCCACAAAAACGTCCACCCCGCCACCACTACTCCGCTGCGGTGGAATGGCGTCCAGGCCGGGTGCATACAGGTGCACCATATTTCGTTCATTACTATTATGAATGGGCAGGAAGGCACTTTGCTGAAAACCGGCACTGAGTGCATACACATCACTGCCCTTGCTCTGCGCCGCCATCTGGTATAAGAATGGAACAAAGAAATAGGAGGCCGGGAAGTTCCCTCCATCCAATTCGGCGGAACTCGTGCACAAATACAAGGAGCCTTTACCGGAACTGTATCGGGCTAATAAGGGATCCCCATTTCTAAAGGTTAATATGGATTGCCCTGAAGCCGACAAACCGGACTGAACGGCATAATGCCAATTAACTACTGGTAACTGGATATTGGGGGGAATGCCTTCAAAAATATCGCGAACCAAATCAGCGCCGGCCTGCAGGTTGGAAACGGTTTGTACTGCAGAATCAAAAGAGGTAATCCGGATCTCCCCACCAAATCCAAGTGCCGCATTCAAGGCCGGTAAATTCCTGGTCTTACTGGGGAACACACATACACTTTGACCGGAGTTCAGGGCAGTCTGTAGCATTTTACCAACGCGCTCAGACATTCCGGTCAGTCCATTTAAAATGATCAGGTTGTAGTCCTTCCAGTTATCCGGAGCTGCATCCAGCCTGAAGCTTCGCACATTAAATCCGTTATAGGAACGGAAAGCGGCTTGAATATATGGGCTTGGACTGCCTTCGTCCAATACCAACACAGAAAGACCTGGTGCACTCCGGGCCGCGATGCGGAAGGTATCATCAAAGGGCATGGACTTATCAGCAATATTCAGGATAATGCGTTGCCAGCCTGATTCAGAAACACTGAACGACATGGTATCGATACTGGTTCCAGCGGCATCAAACTTCAGGGATGCCGCACTTTTTACCTGGCCATTTATGGAGAGTTGTAGTACCGGGCTTAAGCCTTCCTGGTTGCCAGCATCATTCGTTCCACCAGCAACATTCCGGGTGCGTACGATCAAGGAATTATTCTGACCGGTCTGCAAAACAGGCGTCGTCAAATAAGCCGTATCAATAAAACTATTACCCGGATTTTTGGCCTGAACAGCAATACCATGGAAATTAATTCCATGAAGCAGGGATGCTTCCGGATGCGCTGGGAAGGATGAGCGGGAGAAATTACTGTAGTAGTAGAGGTCTGCTTCCGGACTGTTTTCTGTCTGCATCAGGGATTGCAGGGTTGCAAATACACTGGAGGAGCTTTTGCCACCTGGAGCCAGCCCGATTCCATTCAGCGCATTTAGCAGCTTGTCGGCATCCTGAGGTTCATACGAAAAGGAACGATCATTGGTAAGCAGGAGGAATCGACTACCTGTTCCCGCCGCTCTGATTTGCTGCCGTACGGATTCCAGCGCAATATCCAATAAGGACCGGGCCCCTTTCTTCAGGCCCATTGCCGGATTGTTATCAATATAGATAACCTGTAAATTCCTGGTACCCGCGTTTTTCTTATTCCGGTTAAACAGTGGTTGGGCGAAAGAAGCGATCAGCGCGGCCAGAAATAGCATTCGAAGGCTCAATAACCATTTATAACGAACCTCGCTTGAACGGCGGGACCGTAATTGTATGGCTCTCAGGAAGCGGGTATGCGGGAAGAAAACGGTTTTGTAACGCCGTAAATTGAATAAATGGATGAACAGCGGTATAGCTAGTGTAATACCAGCTGCCAGGAAAACAGGATACAGGAAACCCACGGGTTAAAGATAGCTCATTGATTCATTGATAGCCGGATGCCTCCGTCAAAATTTGCTTACCATATTTAGATGTTATTATAAAAACCCCATTCTTTCAATTTCTCTCATTCTATTACTTGGGGATTCTGAAGCCTTGAATAAGATCTTTATAAGGTATTTAACCGCTTCCCCTTTCCGGTAACGTACATTTGCAGGCTGCGTACAGCTTTATTACGCACAAACGTTATGGCCAAGTCAGCAAGATCAGCAGGAGCAAAAGGAAAAACACATTATAATCCGACGGGTAAACCCATTGCTCGCGGAAGGACCGCGGGTAAAAGAGAAGAAGGAGATGGCGAGGAGGCCAATAATAAGGAAGAAGAAAAACGCCCTTATGCCCGTAAACCCCTGGATGCGAAATCCTCCTTCCGCAGCCGGACGGGCGATTCTTCCAGCCGGGAAGATAAACCCAGAACAAGAAAACCTTATTCCTCAGAAAATAACAGCCGTCCTGAAAGAAGGGAAGGGGATGCCCGGCCTTATTCCGACAAGAACCCCAGAGTAAGCCGTTCAACAGATGATCAGCCGAATAGCGAAAGACGCAGTTTTGGTTCAAAAAACAGCGATTCTGAAGGATATACTGATAACAAAAGGAAGAGTTATCCCAAAAGGGAAAATGGCCCTTCAGACAGACCCTTTAAACGGGAAGACCGCGATAAGAAACCCTTTGCAGCCAGGAAAGATCAAGAAAATGGGGACCGGCCATTCAAACGGGATGATCGCGATAAAAAGCCGTTCACGGCAAGAAGGGATTCGGAAAATGGAGATCGTCCCTTCAACAGAGAAGACCGGGAAAAGAAACCTTTTGCTGCAAGAAGGGACCAGGAGAATGGGGATCGCCCTTTTAAGCGGGAAGACCGGGATAGGAAACCTTTTTCACCTAGAAAGGAGCCAGAGAATGGGGAGCGACCGAATGCCAGACCGTTCCGCAAGACGGATGATGAGCGCTCCGGTCCGGTAGATCGCAAGCGTTTCACCCAAGGTGATGATAGTCGCAATCGTGACAATAAGCCGGATGGGGAATTCAAACGTCCTTTCTCCAAGAGGCCGGATTCCGACCGCGGAGCATCAGACCGGAAGCCCCGGAAAACCTTTGGCAAAGAAGGCAGAGAATCCACAAACAGGGGCGCTGCATCTAATCGGGAAGGACGTGCTTCCGGTGCTTTTTCAAAACGCGGTCCAAAGGACAACACACCCTACAAGCGAAAGGCCTTCAGCAATAAATACCAGCCGGATAGCAATCATTTCGAGACAGAGGAATTCTCCGAAAATAGCAATCCAGCCAAGCCTGGCAAGTGGGACACCGAAGTAAAAACGGGTCCAATGACCCTGAACAAATATTTAGCCCATAGCGGCATCAGTAGCCGAAGAGATGCGGCCATTCTGATCAAAGAAGGAAAAGTGGAACTCAATGGTAAGGTATTCACCGAACCCGGTTATCGAGTACAGCCGGAAGATGTGATCACCATCGACAAAAAGGTCATGGTGCCTCAACGCAATTTTGTCTACGTCCTGCTCAATAAACCCAAGGATTTTCTAACTACAACCGAAGATGACCGGGGTCGCAGAACCGTTATGGAATTGGTGAGCGGCGCTTCAGAAGACCGGCTCTATCCGATCGGGCGACTGGACCGAAATACAACAGGAGTCTTGCTCATGACCAATGATGGAGACCTGGCCCAGAAACTTTCCCATCCAAAGTATGAAAACAAGAAGATCTACCAGGTAAGCCTGGACAAAGACCTTACCAAAAAGGACTTTGATAAGATCGTTGAGGGTGTGGTTCTGGAGGATGGCCTTGCCAAGGTGGACCGACTCGCCTATCTCGATGATAAGAAAGAGATCGGCCTGGAAATTCATAGTGGTCGCAATCGGATCGTTCGCCGGATTTTTGAATCCCTCGGATATGATGTCGTACGCCTGGACCGGGTGATGTATGCCGGACTTACCAAGAAAAATGTAAGCCGGGGCAAATGGCGCTTCCTGACGGAAAAGGAGATCATCAACCTGAAGCATTTCAGGAGCTATTAAGATTTACCAAAAGAGTACCTGTTATACAGTAGATCCATACAATGCCATCGCACTTTATTTCTGCTGATGCCATCCATAATGGCCTTTCGTTTATTGATCCGGATAGTGTTCTCGAAGTGGGAGAAGATGGACGGATCCTGAATATCCTGAAGGATGCTGATCCTGCAGTGGTCACCCATTATGAGGGTACCATTTGCCCGGGTTTTGTCAATGCTCATTGCCACTTGGAACTGTCACACATGCGTGGGGTGATTCCTGAGGGTACAGGGCTGATACCATTCCTGCAGGCAGTGACTGGAAAACGTGGGCAATTTACTGATGATGAAAAAAGATTAGCACGCAAGGCCGCTTACGAGGAACTCTATCGCAATGGTGTCAATGGACTTGGGGATATTGCCAATTCTGCCGATACTCTTGACCTGCGTGAATACGGAAATATCCTGATGCACACCTTTGTCGAATGTCTTGGTTTTTCGCCCAGTCCGGCAGAGCGGTTAAAGTATTCCATCGGGGTACTGAACCAATTCCAGGATCAGCGTTTAGTCCAGGGCAAGCATCGGCAAAGTCTGAGTCCTCATGCCCCGTATTCTGTCTCACCGGCATTATTCAGCCTGATCGACGCACAGGATCCTGAGACGATCCTTTCAATCCATAACCAGGAGGCGGCTGCGGAGAATCAATATTTCATTGACAAGACCGGCCCGGTCAATGATCTTTTCAAGGGATTTGGTATCGATGATTCATTTTTCACGGCTGGTGGAACTTCCTCCCTGAAGCAATATCTTCCACTTCTGAATGCCAGCCATCCATTGATCCTGGTCCATAATACCTTTAGTTCATCTGATGATATCCTGTTTGCCGAAAATCATTCAGACCAGATCTTCTGGTGCCTTTGTCCTGCTGCCAATCAGTATATCGAACAGAGACTACCTGACCTGACACTTTTCAATTCCATCAGTGATCACATTTGTATTGGAACAGATAGCCTAGCTTCCAACAGTCAGTTATCAATTTTAGCCGAGTTACAACTATTAAAGCGGGCTTTTTCGACCCTGGATTGGGAGGAGCTGCTGCGATGGGGGACCTGGAATGGAGCCTTCGCATTAAAAATGGATATGCATATAGGTTCTTTAGCAGCAGGCAAAAAGCCCGGCATCCTTCATATTCCCAATTTGAATGATGGCACGATCATTCATCGTCTTTTTTAAAGTAATAACATATTAGTTATCAACATTATCCACACATTGAATTCTGCGCCCATTTGAATAGGTTACCTTCGCCCCTGTTTACTTTTTCATTAAATTTTGAGTATAGTGGTTTATCCCAAAGGATATCTGGTATCGGTAGGCGGTGCAGAGGATAAAGGAACGGACCTTGAAAGAGGTATCATCGAACGTAACAGGCTCAATTTTTTTGAACTGGGCATCCTGCATAATGTCATTAACCTGGTTGCTGCATCGGGCGATCCCATCGTGGAGGTGATCACCACTGCATCTCAAATTCCTGATGAAGTGGCTGTTAATTATGAGGATGCGTTTCGAAAACTAGGTTGTAATACCGTTGGCCATTTGCGTATCCGAAACCGGGAGGACACCGGCAATCCGGAATATATCAAACGACTTAAAGCATGTGATTGCATCATGCTTTCGGGTGGCAATCAGCTTCGGCTCTCGAGTATTTTTGGGGGTACTACCTTCCTGGAAATACTGCGCCAACGATTCGAAGAAGAACATTTTGTAATTGCAGGTACCAGTGCGGGCGCCATGGCCATGAGTAATACCATGATCTATGAAGGGAATGCCGCATTAGCCCATCTGAAAGGGGAAGTCAAGATTACGACCGGCCTTGGACTTATTCAGGGGGTGATCATCGATACGCATTTTGATAAACGCGGCCGCTTTAACCGCCTGGCCCAGGCGGTAGCTGCGCAGCCTGGAGCCATTGGTATCGGATTGGGTGAGGATACCGGAATGATCGTTTCAGAGGGGCATATCCTCACGGTAATCGGATCCGGTTGTGTGACCATTATCGACGGCAAATTTATCGACTACAATAATATTGCCGATATCGCCTTCGGATCACCCATTGCTGTGGAAAATCTGATTGTACACCTCCTGAGCAAAGGCGACAGTTACAATGTCAAGACCCGGAAATTCATTGGCTCCCCCATCGTGATCGAGGATGATCATGAATAAGATCGCGGCTCTTTTTATCGCAAGTAAATAGTTTAGAAAAGGAAAAAGGTTTTCTTCTTCCGGATATAGACGCGCTTCATGTGAATGTCCGTAGTGGGACGGTCTAGATTATTGCGGGCCGCTTTTGAAATTTTATCGGCCACATCCATACCTTCCACAACCTCTCCAAAGACGGTATATCCACCATCCAGATGTGGAACGCCACCCAGGCTTTTATAGGCAGCCCGTTGGGCAGCTGAGCTTTTATGACCACTCCTGGCCTCTGCGGCATCCAATTGAGCGTCATCATATTTCTTGCCAATCACAATGTAGAACTGACAGGCACTGGAGGCCTTCTCGGGATTACCATCTCTTGCCATTCCCACCGCTCCACGAACATGGAAATAAGGGTCTTTGATTTCTGCAGGGATCTTGTAGCCAAGATCGCCATTACCTAATGGAGCTCCCGGGCTGGCATGCTTGGAATCAGGGTCCCCACCCTGGATCACGAATTCGGGAATACAACGGTGCCAAAGTGTACTATCATAAAAATGTTGCTTGACCAGCTTGATCATGTTGTCGCGGTGCAAGGGGGTGCCATCATACAGCATGATCACTATACGGCCGGAATCCGTCTCGATAACTATCTTGGTCTTCTGGGCAATAGCCGGGGCTATGGAGCACAAAAGCAGGCTTAACACCAGGATTATTTTTTTCATGTTCAGTTTGTTAGAAGGTAAAATGCGATCCAGCCATTTCCGGATTTTCAGTACCACTTTAAATCGTCCCGCATAGATACAACAAAGTACAATCGCGATCATGCCCGATGAAAATATAAACGCGCACAAACCTGCTGATAATAATTCCAATCAACAGCGAGGTTTATTCAGAAACCTCCTTATTGTAGTGGATTCTGAACATTTTAAACTGTCTCTTGCGACATTTATTTTTTAAAAAAACGAAATCCATAAACCGTAGAATTGAAAACAATTTTCGTTCGTCCAAAAGGTTTCATTTTTTAACGAAACGTGCGTGGGGATTTTCATCCCTCAGAATACGATATCTGAATTTTAATAGACTAAATTTAAAAGCATTATAAAGATGAAAGTATCATTATAATAAGCAAATCACTTAAGGCTTTTTTAAACAATTTATTGCCCGTTTCCCCTTGTCAGACACGCGTTTTTTCGTTACTTTCGCGTATTAATTAATTTATCCGGAAAGCCCTGTTCTTTCGGGCATTTCTTATAATTCTATGGACACAGAAAATGAAGTACTGACCGCCCCGTCATCGGCCACTGATAATGGATATGATGCGGGCAGTATTCAGGTATTAGAAGGGCTCGAAGCCGTGCGGAAACGCCCTGCCATGTATATTGGCGATGTTGGTGAAAAAGGCTTGCACCACCTGGTATATGAGGTGGTCGACAATTCGATCGATGAAGCACTTGCCGGTCATTGCAAAAACATCGAAGTAATCATCCATGAAGACAACTCCATTTCGGTAATGGATGACGGCAGAGGTATCCCCACCGGTATCCAGGAAAAAATGGGCGTCTCCGCTCTGGAAGTGGTTATGACGGTCCTCCATGCAGGCGGTAAATTCGATAAGGATTCTTATAAAGTTTCTGGTGGTCTTCATGGAGTAGGCGTGAGTTGTGTAAATGCACTATCCTCCACCATGCACACCACGGTCTTCCGTGAAGGCAAAATATTTGAACAGGAATACCATTGCGGAATCCCTGCATACCCAGTCCGTGAAATTGGTGTTTCCGATAAACGTGGTACCCTCCAGCACTTCTGGCCAGATGATTCCATCTTTATCACCACCACCTACAAACGGGATATCCTGGCTGGTCGTCTCCGCGAACTTTCCTACCTGAATCGTGGGATCCGGATTACGCTGACTGACGACCGCGATATCATCGAAGAAACAGGCCTTGCCTTTAAGGAAGAATTCTACTCTGAAGGGGGTATCAAGGAATTCGTACAGGTTCTTGATAAAGCTGGCAAGCGGGATCCCCTGCTGCCATTCCCCATCTTTATCGAAAGCTATGACAAGACCAGCAATGTATCTGTAGAAGTAGCGATGAGCTATAACTCCAGTTATAGCGAGCATATTTTCTCGTACGTCAATAATATCAATACCATAGAAGGGGGCACCCACGTGGCAGGTTTCCGAACAGCCATTACGAGGATCTTCAAATCCTATGGAGATAAGAATAAGCTTTTCGAAAAAGCTAAAGTAGAAATCCTGGGGGATGACTTCCGGGAGGGTTTGTCAGCTATTATTTCCGTCAAGGTACCGGAACCTCAATTTGAAGGTCAGACCAAAACCAAGTTGGGCAATAATGATGTCAACGGGGTCGTAAATACAGCGGTTGCCCGGGTTCTGGAAGCCTACCTGGAAGAAAATCCCAAACAGGCCAAACTGATCATCGATAAGGTGATTATTGCCGCCCAGGCTCGCGCTGCCGCCCGTAAAGCACGGGAATTGGTCCAGCGTAAAAATGTATTGAGCGGCGGTGGAATGCCCGGCAAACTCGCTGACTGTTCCGACCGCGACCCTGAACGTTGCGAATTGTACCTGGTGGAAGGGGATTCGGCTGGTGGCACGGCCAAACAAGGCCGGGATCGCACCTTCCAGGCCATTCTGCCCCTGAGAGGAAAGATCCTCAATGTGGAGAAAGCCCAGGAATACAAGATCTACGAGAATGAGGAAATCAAAAACATGTTCACCGCACTCGGTGTCAGTGTAGGAACCCCGGAAGATCCAAAACAATTAAACCTGACGAAGCTCCGGTATCATAAGATCATCATTATGACGGATGCCGATGTGGATGGTTCACACATCGCCACACTTATCCTCACCTTCTTCTTCCGGTACATGAAAGACCTGGTGCTCCAGGGCTATCTATACCTCGCTCAGCCTCCATTATACCTGGTTAAAAAGGGTAAGGAACAGACTTACGCATGGACCGAAGAAGACCGCAAGGCGGCTGTGGTCCGGCTTGGCAATGGCAAGGAAGACAGCGTCAACATCCAACGTTACAAAGGCCTTGGTGAAATGAACGCAGAGCAACTTTGGGAAACAACCATGAATCCGGATACCCGCACCCTGAAGCGCGTGGAAATCGAAAGCGATATGATCGCCAATGATGTCTTCACGATGCTTATGGGAGATGAAGTGCCTCCACGCCGTGAATTCATTGAAAGCCATGCCAAGTATGCACGCATTGACGTTTAAAGATTTTTGAACAATAAAAAAGGCAGTCCCCAAGGATTGCCTTTTTTTATTGGCGTTCTGTAAACGGCTATTGATTCATGGTCAATTTCCTACAAGTCAACTATTTGAGTCTTCCCAATTACTACCAAAAAAGTAGCAGTAAGGGCACCTTGTCAAACTATCTAATAAATTACTTACCTTGTAATTTATCTTTCTCAAATTTTCTCTTTATGAAGAAATACTTACTTGCCACGGGCATGCTATTCAGCGCGTTTTTAATTCAGGCGCAGACTAGGATTCCCCTCTTCGAAATATTTACCAGCTCAACTTGCCCCCCATGCAATCCAGGTAATAAGGTTTATGAGGGTATCGTTGACCCGAAGCCTGCTTCAGATTATGTGAGTGTCAAATTTCAGCAGGACTTCCCAGGTACAGGTGATCCCTATTGCACTGCCGAAGGAGTAAGTCGTAGAAATTATTATGGCATCAATTCGATTCCCAGAATGGAAATTAACGGCGGATGGGACCAGAACGCACAATCCTTTACACAGGTTTTATATGATTCTTCTAAACTAGCTCCTGCCAAATATTCCCTCACCGGAACCTTTGATGTGACGAATAAGGTTGTAACCGTTAATGTCAAGTATGCACCACTCACCCATATTGGTGTTTCACACAAGTTATATGTGGCCATAGTTGAAAAGCACACTCAAAACAACGTGAAATCGAATGGAGAAGTTTATTTCTTCAATGTGATGAAGAAGATGATGCCAAATTATGCCGGTACCACACTTGGTACCTTCAATGTGGGCGATCAGGATTCACTATCCTTCACGTTTGCCTTCCAGGGAAGTTATCGCTTACCAATTGATGGACAATCGGCCAACCACATTAAGGATATCAGTGAGAATTCTGTAGAATATTTTGAAAATCTGAAGGTTGTTGCCTGGATTCAAGGCTCTGATAAGGAAGTGTATAATGCTGCCAACCTGGTAAATCTATCACCAAAAGCAGATCCAAATCCATTGCCATTGGCCGTTCATACGATCTCTGCTAGCGTTCAAACGGTTCAGGTTTCTCCAAATCCTGCCAGCAATAATCTGCATGTAAATGTCAACATGATCAGGAATGATGCTGTAACCGTTACCCTAACCAATCTTGCCGGTGCCGTAGTCGCTACTCAGGTAGCAAACCTTAGCCCTGGAACCCACGATATTATTTTTGATACTCAAAACCTCCCAAGTGGTTTTTATAATCTGGTGCTGACGGATGCCCATAAGGACGCTTATGGCGAGAAGATCAGCATCATGCATTAAGTTCTAACGCTAACTTCTTTTTAAAAGCTGCCTCTAAACCGGGCAGCTTTTTTAATTTTTAGCTGCGTCCCCGAATGTTATAGGGTCCTGATCCTGAGGGAGCTATTTTAATATAATTGTGGCATTTACTCCCACTAATTTCCCATTTATAGTAAGTTGCCGTTCAAATTGACACTTTACGCTTTAAATGCAATAGACAACTGCACACATTGGGAAGAATTCCAATAGCATTACCTGCCAATAGCCCCATAGCCTTTGCATTGAAATCCAAATCGATAAAAGCTAAACTAGGTTACCTTCGCGGCACAACTATTTTTACGCCCCCAGCGTGAGTTTTCTTTCTTCCTTCCTGAATAAGCGCAATACTTCCCATACCGGGGAAATGACCTTCATCGATCATATCGAGGAACTACGCTGGCATATTATACGGTCCATGATAGCCATTCTTGTGGCTAGCATCGTCGTCTTTATCTATGCTGAATGGATTTACCAGCACATCATTACAGGACCTACCCGTAGCAATTTCGTTTCGTATCGGGTGCTTTGCAGCCTTGGTAGAAAAATGGGCACCGAAAGTCTTTGCATGAAGGATATCAATCTGACCCTGCAAAACACCGAGATGTCCGGGCAGTTCCTACTCTCCTTTTCATCCTCATTCATGATGGGTTTCATTCTGGCCTTTCCTTTTGTCTTTTGGGAATTCTGGAAGTTCCTAAAGCCTGCATTGAATCCACAGGAAATGAAACATGCCCGGGGTATCGTTTTCTGGAGTTCCCTGCTTTTCTTCTTCGGTGTAGTTTTTGGATACCTGGTCCTTGCCCCCTTTACCATTAATTTCTTTGCGAACTACCAGCTATCTCCGGACATTAAAAACATCTTCACCATCAGCAATTACTATGAATCGCTCTCTGACATGGTATTGGGGATGGGTATCGTCTTTGAATTGCCGATCGTTGTTTTCTTTTTGTCAAGAGTTGGGATCCTGACTCCAAAGATCATGCGTAAAAACCGTCGTTACGCTATTGTGATCCTGATCTTCCTTTCAGAGATTATTACCCCACCTGACTGGTTTAGCTGGCTAATTGTATTTGTTCCTGTTTACTTCCTTTTTGAAGTTTCCATTAATATCAGTGCACGTGCTGAAAAAGATCGTCTGAACCGGCTTGAGCGCCAACAATACGAATAAGATTATGCAAACCACATTTGATAAGAACCTGCCTATAGCCATCGGAGCCGATCATGCCGGTTTCGAATACAAGGAACGCATCAAGGATATCCTTCGTGAATGGCATCTGACGCCGGATGATAAAGGAACACATAGCCTTGAAAGCGTGGATTATCCAGACTTTGCCCATCCGGTTGCTATCATGGTGGAAACTGGTGCCGCTGCTTGTGGCATCCTGGTCTGTGGCTCCGGAAATGGTGTTTGCATGACCGCTAATAAACACGATGGGGTGCGTGCCGCCCTTTGCTGGAATGTTGAATTGGCCCAATTGGCCCGGCAACATAACAATGCTAATATCCTTTGCATTCCTGCCCGTTTCGTGAGTTTTGAACTATCTATAGAAATGGTAAAAGCTTTCATCAATACCGATTTCGAAGCCGGCAGGCATGAACGCCGCGTTGAAAAGATCCCGGAATAATAACGAGTAGCGCACCAATTTCTACGGACTTAGACAAAATCAGGCTTATTGGTTCCTAACTAATCTGACTCCTGAAGTGCTTTCTTTACATAGCCCTGTCACGACTATCCGGTTCATCATTCCGTGAAAGGTACCAGGTGATTCCAGTATGATTTTCAAACGCCCCTGATGGAACCCTTCGGGAATTTGAAAATACCAGCCATAGTCACCACACTCGTTGCCCACAGGGTTGAACATCCGGATGCTGCTGCGTTTTACCGTATCACCCAACTGCAGCACTGTAAGCAAATGCCGTTGCCAGGTTTGGCAAGGAGCCCAAATCCCAACACTCAGTTTCAAATACTTTAAATGGCCCATTCCCGCATCTTCAAGCAAGGTATCAAGAAGGAGGGCTTTGTCATTGGTCCGGATCTCCTGGGAAGTCGATAATTGAATTAATACCACGGGCTTATAGCCTGCTTCCTGACTCACAAAATCCCGGGTATCCAATAAGCTCATATCATAGGCATTGGGATGCGGGTTTAAATAGATCCGGCTATAATAGGCCCGGTTCATCTCATCATAATGAAGGATATTTTCATGGTACTGCTCCACCTGGAATAAATTTAAAATGACCAGGTAGCCTCCCACAACATTCATCATTCCCCACATCCATTTCTGTTGACTAGTCCGATTCACCAGGGAAGCCAGGGCCAAGGCAAAAACGGGGTAACTCTGCACCAGGGCGCGGCATGAATAGGAGGCCCCATAATGCCAATCCTCCCAGCTGATCACAATCCAGATATTCAGGAGGCAAAAAACCAGGACCGGCAGCCTGAAATCCCGGGCCTTCATGAAAAATAAGCCCAGCACGAACAATATGGCAACCGGGGTATAAATGAACCAGCCCTTCTCCCAGCCGAATAATACCCGGAACCATGGATTCAGAAAAAACCACTTACTTCCCACATCATAGATCCAGGAGCCCGTTACCATTTTCCAATAAAGCAATTGCGGGAAAATACCCACGATCCCACCGGCTATTGCCCAAAAAATAAGCACTGGATGGGCTTTCAGAGAGGCCCATTTTGAACGGCGGCTATCCACATGATACATCCCCCAAAGCAATGGAAGGAACAAGGCAATGGCCTCTGTTGGCCGGCAAATGGTAGCCAGGCCAATGACAAAGCCAATGCTGAAGGAAAGGAATGAACTTGGGCGCTGATGCCAGCAGACACAAAGAAACAGCAGTAATGCATACAAAAAGAAAATCCAGACATGGCTAAGCCCTGCATCAACCGCTGCATACTGAACCAGATTGCTAGCCAGACATAGGAGTATCAGACTGAAGCCCGTAACCTGTTCCGAAAAGTACCGGAGCAGGACCTTTCGCAGTAATAGGAGTGCCAGAAATACATAGATCAGCGCTCCTAAACCAATCGCATATTGATACGGCGCAGAGAATCCATCAGCAGGCAGATGCTTATAACGTGAATAAAAATGTGCAATTGCAAAAAAGGGTGCCTGCAGCATCGCTACGCCTGCCAGATACTTACCAACTTTATTTCCATTTTCAAGTTGCTGTACCGGGAATCCATCACCACCACTCACGTTATATTCCTTATCAACCACCGGCATCCAATCCAGTCGCTTACAATCATGATAAATAAACAAGGCAGGCAGGTATTGATAATAGCCAAAGGCATCCCATTGGGTTAGCATGAGGTGCTCCTTTGAGGAATGCAAACCTGAATCCCTGACCCGAATTGTCAGCAATACGGCCATGATCAACAGGCAGGAATAAAATGAAAGGCTGCGAAACATCGGCGGCTTTAAGATACTCGTTTATCCTTGTGAGCAGGAGCTTTAAGGCTTTAAAAGCTTCTAATCATTTCATTTGGTACTAACCAAACTACTGAGCGGATTCCGGAGCTTCTCATAGCCCATCAGATCCACCTTAACGCTTCCTACAGCAATTGGAGAGTCCACACGGACCGGCAAATGGTTTTCATCATCACTGACGTACACCACCATTTTTTCGCCACCCTGGAAGGTTGTTCCTTCGATCAATAAAGGGGCTATCTTGATTACATTGAATGTTCCATAGCGGGTTTTGAGTCGCTCTTTACCGAGATAGCGGATATAGAGGTTGTAAACCTTATCATCCAGGAACATGGAAAAGGGAATCTTGGCGCCTACCGGGTATCGGTTGTAATCAATATTTCGGGCATAATAAATGGCTGAGAGAACATCCTGGACACATTTGGGAACCTGGAAGATACCGGTGGTGCTGACTGCCTGACCAATATTCTGGTTAAACAGCACATTGTTATAGATCTTAAACCCGCCTTCATTAACATTTCGAACGAATTTGATGGGCTGCATGGTACTCTCATCCACCCAGGATTCGTACCGATCCCGCACCTTATAAAACCATTCATAGCTTTTTAAGGTCACACCATCCGCTATAATATGATAGGTCTTTTTGTTCCCAAGATTTTCAGATGTCAGGTACAGATTTGCTTCGCCGGCACCAATCCAGACCCGACTAACATTATACCAAACCTTGAAATAGAGCCGTTCTCCGTCAGTAAAGGCCTTGTTCCTGGTATTGCAAAATTCGCTTTGTGCAAAGAGCGGCTCAACACCCGGAAGTAATAGGAGCAGCAGAAATAAACCTTGAACCTTCATAATGTTTGATCCTTCAAATATCATTCCTTTCCCGTAGTAATTGCGGAGGAAATCTCCGGAGTACCCCGGGTAGGTTTCAAAATCAGGTAAGCTCCCAACATTGCAGGAACCATCAGGTTGATAAGCCACAGCAAAAAGACAGCCAAGGTGATACCGGCAATATTGCTATGATTGGTCCCAAAAATAAAGATGGCAATGGTTCCCCGAATACCCAATTCTGCCAAAGCAATACTTGGAATGATGGCCAGTGCCCAAAAGAAAAGCATACACATCAATAGGCCGGATCCCAATTGAAGCTCAAGACCCTGCCAGGTCAGCAATAACCAAAACTGCAAACTGAACACCAGCAATCGGGCAATCGAAAACATCAGGATCCGGAATTGTTCGCTTCGATTAAAGCGATGCAAGAGACGGGCCCACATTTTGATCCGGCGTAAGGCTCTAAATTGTTCAATAAATGGTGCCCAGCGTTCGAAGGAGAAATAAAGGAGCCCTAATAAAATGCAGAAAAGACCATTAATAACTGCGACCATAAAATAGAGTGGTTGAGGATGCAGGCTACAGTAATAGAGCTGCCCTCCAAAGCCGGCGAGCATCAGGCTTAGCATTTGGGCGCAGGCTCCCAGAACCGCTACAGAAAGCAGCCGGGTACTAGTATGTTGTTTCAGAATGAGAATGCGTCCAGGGTATTCACCAATACGGTTAGGTGTAATAATTGAGGCTGCAATACCACCCAAGACACTCCGCATGGATTCTCTCCAGGAAATGGGAATAGCCGTTTGTACTAGTAATTGCCATTTCCGGGTCTCAAGGCCGATATTAAGTGGAAGAAGTAGCAATACGGCTATAAAATAACCATAGGTTCCGGAAGGCCACCAATGAAAGGCGATACCCGATGCCAGTTGCATTTGGATCTGCCGGTAAAGATTCCAGCACAGGACAGCCATCAGGACAATACCAATGGTCCATTTCGCAAGCCTTTTGGTAGATTTGTTCACAATGAAAGCAGTAGCCGAATCAGGACCGAAGATCATATTGGGTATAGATCCCGGCACCTTGTTCATGGGCTTTGGATTAATAGCCGTCAGCAAAAATAAGGTGGCACTGCTCGAAATGGGGGTATTGCGATTGGCCCGTCATAAAGATCACGGAGAACGGTTACGGCTCATTTATGTAACGATCGATGCTTTGATCCTCAAATACAAGCCTGTAGTTGCGGCAATTGAAGCCCCGTTCTTTGGAAAAAATGTTCAAAGCATGCTCAAACTCGGAAGGGCCCAGGGGGTGGCGATTGCTGCTGCCACTGTGAATGGATTGACTGCAGTAGAATATTCACCCAATAAGGTCAAACAGAGTATCACCGGACGGGGCCATGCGTCCAAAGAACAGGTCTGGGAAATCCTGAGGCAAACCTTGAAATTGGATGATCCTATACCGGAATTATTCGATGCCACGGATGCACTGGCCGTAGCTCTTTGCCACCATTACCAGGACCGGCTTTCTGACAGGATCGGTACTCCGGTGTCCAAAACCAAAGCGGGAAAATCAGACTGGGCGCAATTCCTGGCACTGAATCCAGATCGGCTGAAGTAACCTGAATTTTGGAAGATTTGTTCAGATGCTATGAGTTTACTTCGTCAGTCCCTACAGTTGCCCCCCAATAATCAATAAAAGGGCTATAGCCCTTGACATTTGGAGGTATTTCTAATCCCCAACCCTCCTTCGCTAAATAGCTTTGGCGGGGAACCCTAAAGGCGTGGGGCAACTCTTATGAAGGCACACAACCCTCAAACCTGACGTCATTGTAAGGGAGGCGACGTAATGGAGCGAATGCGGAATGAAGTAACTGACGAAGCAATCTCACCCCTTACATCCTGAGCTTCCGAATCTAATACTACTCAAAACAGCTACCTACTCCCATGCAATTGAAAATCAGGAATACCATGAAAAACACCGATTTTCATGCTTCAAAAACTCCTATTCAAGAAATATTTGCTGATCTGAAAAGCCTGCCTTTATCTTTGCGGCAGTTCTTTTCAACATTCACTTATCCAGAAAGGCAGAGGGTTATGGCCCTGTGAAGCCTTAGCAACCGCTCTATTGACTTGTCAAAGAGTATGGTGCTAATTCCATCCCGCAGCGATGCGGGAAAGATGAGTCAGTCTGCTATCATTGTTTGATCCTTTCTTTTGTGATGCACAAAAGTTATTCATACAGGAGCGCTGCTGAACCATCAGCAGCGCTTTTTTTATGCTCCTGATCAAAGCATTTCTAAAAGCCGTTTGGCTGAGGTAACACCCAATTTGGACCGGTGATTTGTGCAACCTGAAAAGGCACCTCAGATTATGCCACAGAATAAACAACAAACCACAAACCGCATCGGCCTTTTTGGCTTTGGAACGGTTGGCGAAAGCCTCTATAAGGTACTCGGTGAAACGCCTTCCCTTAAAACAAAAATCGTTCGGATCGCCATTCGCCATCCGGAGAAAAAACGCTCCGCACCGGCATCACTCTTCACTGTTGATGCTGATCTGCTCCTCCAGGATGAAAGCATCAATATCATTATCGAATTGATCGATGATGCAGATGCTGCCTTCGAGATCGTTCGCAAAGCATTACGAGCCGGCAAAGCAGTTGTCAGTGCCAACAAGAAAATGATCGCCTCACACCTGGAAGAATTGTTGCAGATTCAACAGGAAACCGGCACTCCATTTCTTTATGAAGCCGCTGCCTGCGCCTCGATCCCAGTTATCCGGAATCTGGAAGAATATTATGATAACGATCTGCTGCAGGGTATCCAGGGTATCGTGAATGGCTCCACCAATTACATACTCAGCCGGGTTTCTCGGGAAGGCATTTCCTTTGATGAAGCATTAATCGCCGCACAGTTAGCCGGCTTCGCGGAAAGTGATCCTTCCCTGGATATCAATGGCATCGATGCTGTCAATAAATTATCCATCCTGTTGACCCATGCTTATGGCATTGTTAGTAACCCATCATCGCTGGTGCATACGGGCATCCAGGCTTTGCATGAAAAAGATGCGGTCGTTGCAAAAGAAAAACGTTGGGAAATCAAATTGGTAGCCACGGCCCGGAAATTACCTTCTGGCAAGGTCGCTGCCTGGGTGCTTCCACAATTTATTCCACAGGATCACCTGCTCCATGCAGTCCGGGATGAATACAATGGAGTGATCATCGAAAGTGGGTTCTCTGATGAACAGTTTTTTTATGGCAAGGGTGCCGGAGGAGTTGCAACAGCTTCCGCGGTATTATCCGATCTCAGTGCCCTTCGGTACGGATATCGCTATGAATACAAGAAACGGTATCACCAGGAGCCGTCCCAACTCAGTCATGATTTCTTTATCAGGGTGTATGTTTCCTTTGATGGCCTATTTCAGGTACCACATGAACTCTTTGATCGGATCGAGGAATGGAGTAGTAACGATCAGCGCTGTGCAGTTACCGGCATCATCCACTTCAGCAAATTACTGGATCAGCAATGGTGGAAACGGCCGGGCACTTCCCTGATCCTGCATCCGGATCCCATAGTGGCGCATGTTCCGAGCAGGACTAGTACCCTGGAACGGGACCTGGCCTTCGCCTGAAAACCGGAGGTTTAAAGGTCTTTGCCCAATAGTAACGACAGGCAAAAAGGCGTGCCGCGTTGCCACATTTTTGCAACGCTCTTACTTTTGGGTTTACCGCCATAGCAGAGACAAGGATGCATGGAATAGGCCATTACATTAGAAAAGCCGCTAGCCTTAAGGCCAGCTGTAGCCCGGTGCCTTTAGCGTCCCTGGATGTGAACCATATTTCAGGCCCCATTTGCTTCCCCTCTATTACAAGCCTTCCGCCATCCCCAATCCAAACAATGCATAATCATAAATCGCCGGGTCCTCCGGCCGCCAGGTTTTCAAGATACCCGTCAATTCCGTCGCACTCCTCCAGTCAGCATTTTGCCTGCTTGTCAATCCAAGCCGATACGCAACCCGGGCTACATGCACATCCAGGGGACAGATCAATTGCGCGGGACTCAAACCATTCCAGATCCCAAAATCTACGCCAGCGCTATCCTTGCGCACCATCCAGCGCAGGAACATACACAAACGTTTACATGCAGATCCACGCTGCGGGGTACTGACATGCTTTCGCGTCCGCTCGGGATATTCACCGGTAAAGAACTGATTATGGAAATGTATGAGTGCATCCCTCAAATCATATTCAGCCGGATTTCCAGGAGGGAGAAACGCCGTTTCCAATGTGTCGGAATGCTGATAATGAATTTGAAGGAACTGTATAAAATAGAGCAGATCCGTTGCATTAAAGGTTCGATGTACAAAACCCAACATCGGCTTCAAATCAGAAGCCTGATGATGCCGCATAAATTCATAAGGGGCATCATCCATCCATTTCAGCAGACGTTGACAATTATTGATTATGGTCGTTCTATTCCCCCAGGCAAGCGTTGCAGCAAAGAACGCTGCGATTTCCATATCCTGTTTCCGGCTAAATTGATGTGGGATACAAATAGGATCTGCCGGAATAAATCCGGGCTGATTGTAAAGGAGTACCCGTTCATCCAGCCATTCCTTTAATCGGGATTCATCCTGAATACCCATAGCCCCTTATTCCTTCACCCAATTATCCATATTCAAATGGGTCACCACGACACCTACTTTATACCGGGCCTGCAGGTAAGCTGCTAGTTTCCCGGCAGCATATACACTCCGGTGTTGTCCACCCGTACATCCAAATGCGACACTCAGGTTTTCAAAGCCACGCGCCAGGTAATCTTCGGTATTCAGGGAAACCAGGCCATAGACATGCTCCAGAAATTCTGGCATTCTTGTCTCCCGTTCCAGAAAAAGCCGGACCGCTTCATCCATTCCTGTCAAATGCTTGTAAGCAGCGTAACGACCCGGATTCAATAAACCCCTACAGTCGAATACATAGCCTCCGCCATGCGGGCTCCGATCTTTCGGAATTCCTTTTTTGTAGGAAAAGGAACAGATATTGACCACCAGTTTATTCGTAGCCTCCAATTGCGGTGCGGCATAGCGCTCCTTCATTTTGGGACTGCAAAGCTTTTCAAGCAGGGAACGCAATTCCGGATATGACGGGAGTTGCGGATGATTATCCAGGAATGCAGAAAGATTATTCAGGGCGGGACCGATACTGCTGATAAAATGCGGCTTACGTTCCAGCAAACCCCGGAATCCATAGGCCCCTAATACCTGCAAAAGGCGCAGCAGTACGATCTGGGCATAACCTTTTCGGAAATAAATCTCCTCGATTCTCGGAGATGGAAGCGCATTCACACTTGTGATGTAGCTGGTCAATAATTCCTCTTTCCAGGCTTCGGGCAGCTGGGCCTTGGCCTGCCAAAGGATTGAGGCCACATCATATTGCGGGGGCCCTTGCATACTACCCTGAAAATCGATGAACCAGCATTTTCCATTTTCAACATGGATATTCCGGCTTTGAAAATCACGGTACATCAGGGTTAATGGCTGCATTCTACCAATCTCCCGGCTCCAACGTTGCATTTCATCCATCAGGATGGTCCGGTCATAATAGACCTTCTGCAGATCGGCATAATAGTATTTAAAGTAAAGAAGATCGGCCATGATGGCTTCTTCATTGAATTGCTTAGTCGAAAAGCATTGATTGAAATCCGCCTCCCTGCCGGCCACCCATTGCACCCGGGCTAATTGTTCAAGCGAATCGATGTAGAGCTTCTTCACCTTATCGGTATAACCTTCTTCCATCAGGATATCAAAAAGAGATTGGTCCCCGACATCCTGCTGCAGGTAACTCTTGCGATCCTTCCCTATTTTATAGACCTCCGGAACATGAATTTCATGTTTTTTGAAAAGCTCGGTAAAGTAGAAGTAGGTATTATTTTCGGCCACATTCGCATTGATGGTAGCAATTGCGGAATGTTTTTCATTCTTTAACCTGAAGTATCTCCGGTCAGATCCTGAAACCGGAAGCTGGGTTGTCTTATCCGGTTTCTCACCAAAATGTTCTTCGAATAATTGCTCGGCAATTTCTTCAGGCAAAGCTTGAGGTTTAGTCATGGTCTTTTTTAGGGGTATCAAAAATAAAGAGCCTTTTACCGGAAATACTCACATCACTCCAATTAGATGCGTCAAATTCAATACCCGCAATGGCACAAGTCGGCATATGAATGATGCTGTTGGATCCAGCTAATTGCGTTGCAAACTCAGAAATGCCTGGGTTATGCGCCACTATAAATAAGGTACTGACCTCATCCGGCAAATTCTGAAAAAGTTCTTCAAAAACGGAAGGTACACAATGGTACAGCTCTTCATGCCACTCAATTGCCGATTCCTGATACGCCATCCCTTTTGCAATATGCCGGGCTGTCTGTGCTGCCCGCTTTGCAGGACTAGCAATGATACGATCCGGAATGATGCCTGCAGCCTTCAACCTGCCGGCCATTAGCGGCGCATCATGTTGACCGCGTTCATTTAGTGGGCGTTCAAAATCACTTTGGAGTGGATTAGCCCAACTACTTTTTGCGTGGCGTATCAATACTAGTTTTTTCATACCGGCTTATTATCAGAAAAATAGTTCAGAGAAAGCTGTTGACCATCAAAAACCGCATAGCTATTATACCGAATCCAGTCACCCAGATTGACATACAGCGATCCATTCGGTAATGGATATTCAATAGCCAGGTGACGATGGCCAAAAATGAAGTAATCGACTGACTCCGTTTGCAGGATATCCAGAGCATACTGGACCAGCCACTCCTTTTCTGGTCCCAGGAATACTTCCTCATGTTGCCCATCATGCTTCGGGCCCAATCTGCTGGCCCAGGAAGCCAAACCAACACCGGTATCCGGGTGGATCCTGCGGTACAACCATTGCGATAAAGGGCTGCGTAATACTTTCTTAAGCATTTTATACCCATGATCACCCGGCCCTAACCCATCCCCATGGGCAATTAGAAAATTCTTGTCATTAAAGGTTCTGCGAATAGGTGAATGATGCACCGGAATATTCAGTTCCTGCTCAAAATATCCGCGCATCCATAGATCATGATTGCCGGTGAATGCTTCTATCAGGAGGCCTCCATCCCGTAAAGCAGCGAGTTTACCCAGGAAACGCGTATAACCCTTGGGAACCACATTTTTGTATTCAAACCAGACATCAAATATATCCCCGACAAGGAAAAGCATGGCGGCATCCTGACTGATCATATCAAGCCACTGACACAAGCGACGCTCCCGGGCTAGAGAGGCCTCATGATTCGGTATGCCAAGATGAAAATCGGAGGCGAAATAGATTTTTTTACCGGCAGCTAACTGCATCGTTGATCCACTAGGTCAAATGGGGCTGCAAGTTACGGTGTTAGAGACTGTGATTGGAATGGACTGTTATTTAATGGGTATCCTTATCTTAGCACTAATTTTAAGAACTTCAATACATGAGGTGGCATGAAATTGGTTTCCAAAGCAATCACAATCACACTTTTATGATCGCACCTGCAGAAAGTATGGAATGGATGCAGCAGGAACTCCCGGAACTTTCTTGCGAACTTCATCCGGAACAGGGCATGTTTCCAAACATGCAGGTATTCAGCCGGTATGCTTGTAGTAAAGCCTTAATCGGTGATTTTCAAAAAATAGGTCAGTGCTTTACTTTGGCAGAGACGCTCTACCGGAACGGCAGCAATACGGTTCGTACCGCCATTGAAAATGTATTTGTGTTTTCAATAAGCAGAATTATGAGCATCACTGATTCCAACAGGAATCAGATTAAGGCACTAATGCCTCCCACTTTATTGGCCCTGTATATGAACCAGGTCTTGCATCACGGGTATTAATTTTCAGAAACTGCCAGATCAAGGGTTTGATCATTTTCATTAACCATGGGGTAAGCGAAAGCGCCCTGAACTACCTGGGGAGGCGTTAATCCAGTGTCCCAGCCCCTGCCATAAACAAAATAATTCCCAGCCCGGAGATTGGTGAAGGTTGCTGTAGGTAAGCCAGCTATCATCTGGCATGCCATACTATCGTCATACTTGTTATTGAGCGGTGTATCAACAGCATCGTATTTCACATAAATGATGCAGGTATCAATCGCCCTTCCATGATGCCGGGGTACTACATGGAGCGTTCCATTTCCTCCCTTTCCTGCAACCGGTTTAGCACCATCGCTGCCCTTGCATCCCCAAAAAATCAGGAGGGAAAATCCGAGTATTGCAATGCCTGTTTTCATAAAAATCTTTAATACCAATTGAGCATTAAAGGGATCCTGAAGTTAATTCCTGGAACATTAATACTTTCCTAAAAACAGAATTGCCATTTGCTATTTTGTTCAAGGAAACGGACGCTTACCATACATTTCTACTATTACCACGCATTCATAGACTTCCTTTTTCATTCTACATTGCTTTCCATTCAAAGGCTGTATAATATCGATTGTTTTTTTCATCTTTGAGTATAACCCAGGTACATGGATCTTTTAGAATTACTGAATAGCTTTCAGGAAGCCTTGTTTGAACTGGCTATGTGGCTGGTATTGATTCCCAAAACACTTTACCGGGTGGTTCTAAAACCGGGTGATTTACCTGTATATGTAAAGGAACAGATTGCTCTTGAAAAGAATCGTTTTGAAGACTTGATGCCCCCCGTGCTCTTTTGGCTGGTGCTCACGGTTATACCCGGCTTTTTTATTACCCGGTATACGACCCATGCACTCGATAAAATTCCTACCGAATCTACTGTTGGAATGATCGTTTATTTATCTGTAGCATTTAGTGCCGTAATTATGGCACCCTGCATCCTTATCCAGGCTTTTTCAGGTGGACGATATACCAAGGAGGCTATGCGAGGAAATTTTTACCTCCAATGTTATGTGCAAACGCCATTCACAATGATTGCCATTGTCTGTTGTCTGCTCATGAAACATTATGGCTATGATTTTGATGCAATGGACAAACCCGATTACCAGTTTGTAATAAACCGGATCAATGGCAGTTTGGACCTGTTGATCCTGCCCATTATGGTGGCGTTGGGCTGGCTGGTTTGGGCACAGATCAAAGTCATTAAAGCACAGACGGGCAAAGGGACTGGCAATGCCTTCCTGATCCTGGCGCTTTCCTATTTTCTATGGGTGCTCTTGTTTGTTCCCACCCTTTTTATAGGGTTTGTGCTCAAGGATTTTTGATGTTTAGACCGGATCCACATCGATCAGGATCTGAAGGGCGCTCATTCCAGGACTTCCAATGATCTTCATTCGGTTTTCTTTCAGGAATTCTTTGACGGATTCCAGCACCCGCACATCCCTTGGGCATTTCAGCCATAATTCCTGGATATACAAATTTCGGATCCGGGGGATCATTCCGGGTACTGGTCCCTGAACAGCTATACCCTCCAATCTGCTCAATAGTTCTGACATTCGAACGGCGGCACCAACGGCCAATTGCTCTTCCTTATTTTTGAAAATGACCTTGATCATTCTCGAAAAGGGCGGATAATTAAAGAGCTCACGGTAACCGATCTCATTCTTGTAAAAGGCATTCACATCATGATCCTTGACCCACTGCAACACCTGATGCCGCACATTATAGGCCTGGATGATCACCCGTCCATCTCCATCGGCCCGACCGGCGCGACCGCTGACTTGTTCCATCAATTGAAAACCCCGTTCATTAACCCTGAAATCCGGAAAAGACAAGAGAGAATCTGCCGCCAAAATTGCCACCAGGGCTACGGGAGCAAAATCCAGGCCTTTTACTACCATCTGAGTACCAACCAGGATATCTGTTTGCCGGCGTTCCATATCATCCAGCAATTGCGAAAGGGCATTTTTCCCGCGCATGGAATCCATATCCATCCGGGCCACGCGTGCATCCGGAAATGCTTTCTTGACTTCCTCTTCAATCTTTTCAGTTCCAAAAGACCTCGAGCTGATTTTGTTAGAGCCGCATTGGGCGCAGTTCACAGGAGCTACCGTGCTTAATCCACAATAATGGCAATGCATCTTGTCGGTACTCTTATGATAGGTGAGCGACACCGCACAATTCCGGCATTGGGGCACCCATCCGCATACCGTACATAATTGGAAAGGGGCATAACCGCGGCGATTCTGGAATAGTATGATCTGTCGCTTCTCGGTCAGCGCTTTCGCCATGGCTTCCTGCAATTCCGGGCTCAGGATCTGGAACCCCAATTTCCGAACGGCCTCCAATGATTTGGCATTGATAATCTCGATGACCGGCAGTTTCACCCCTTGATACCGCTCTTTCAGGGGGGTATATGCATACTTTTTCTGCATGACATTGTACAGGCTCTCGATCGAGGGAGTCGCAGATCCGAGGATCACCCCAGCCCCATGCAAACCCGCTAGGTAAATGGCTGCATCCCGGGCATGGAATCGCGGGGCAGGATCGCGTTGCTTGTACGAACTATCATGTTCTTCATCACAAATAATCAGGCCCAATTTGTTGTAGGGCAACCATAGCGCGGATCTGGGGCCTACGATGATCTGATACTTCCCCTGCTGTACCTTCTCCCAGATCTCGATCCGTTCATTATTGGAGAAACGGGAATGATACACGCCAAGTTCCTCCCCAAAATAGGCATACAAACGGCGGACCAATTGGGTGGTAAGTCCAATCTCCGGTAATAAGAGAATGGCCTGTTGACCGGCGGCAATGCATTCTCGGACCTTTTGAATATAGAGCAGGGTCTTTCCGCTTCCGGTAACCCCTTGCAACAGTACGACCGACCTTTCTTGTAAACCCGTATCCAGGCTTTTTATGGCCGTTTCCTGGGCGGGTGTCAGGTGGATTTCCTGGATATCTTCAGAATTCCGATAAATGATCCGGTCGATTTCACGTTCTTCCTGGATAAAGATCTCTTTATCTACCAATGCTTTTATCTGGGAAGCATTGAGGTTCCCATTCTTTAATAATAATTCCTGTGGAATTTCAGGTCCTTCACTGGCTGATAATGATACAAAATGCATCAAAGCTTCCAGTTGTTTCGGCGCTCGTTGCAAGGAATCGAAGAGGGGGATCATATCACTTTCCTCCTGGTAATCCGGTGAGAGGCTGATCACCTTTTCCGTCTTGCGTCGATAGTTGCTTTCCAATCCATCATTGATCAGGATGGCCTCGGCATTGAGGAGTTCATGCAGGACCGGCATCATGAACTTTTTGCCAACCAATTCCCGCAATTCCGTGAAGTTCAGCACGCCTCGATAGGTAAGGGCATTGACAGCCGGCATGGCTACATCCGACCATTCCACTGAATGTTGAACAGGCGCCCATTGGATCCTGGTTTCCGAAGATAATTTCAGATGCGCCGGAAGAGCAGCCTGCATGACTTCACCGGGTGCTGCAGCATAATATGACGAAATCCAGTTCCAGAAACGCAATTGGATTGCATTAATTACAGGGAATTCATCCAGCAAGGACCGGATGGGTTTGACTTCATAGGCTTCCGGCCGTTCATTATGAAGCCGGGAAATGATGCCGGAATACTTACGGTTGCGTCCAAGACTGACTTCAACACGCATACCCAAAGCAACGGATTCCTGTAAATCCACAGGCACCCCATAGGTTAATTCCCGGGGTATGGATAATGGCAGGATAATATCAGCGTAGCGGGGCCCTGATGAGGTGGTATCAGGAAAAAGGGCAGGCATGTCTGGTAAAGTTACAATAGGGCAGTTTCACGCAAAGGGCGCGAAGATGACGCCAAGGGAGACAAGGGTTTCTCGCGGCGGCGCAAAGAGCGGCGGGGATCGGGCCTCCTTCGTGCTATCCACTTCGACGGCCAAAGATGGTTCACGCTGAGAGGCAGAGGAGGGAACAACGCAGAGGCTAGTATTTCAAGGTATATATTTAATGGTAGGTACTTAAGACAGGTTCTGTACTGTAGGTACTTTACAGCGACTTGTCCTGTATTGATCTTGTAATAATAAACAGTACTATTGATGAATCTTGATGCAATCCTGATTCAAAAACAGCACCGGAAGGATTCAATCCTACCCATCCATAAATCCTGAAAATCCTGATTCAGACAAAAGAGTGGCTGGAGAGGACACCAAACACGGATGCGGTTATATTCTATCCTCCAAATCCATAAAATCCTGCAAATCCCGATCAATGCCCCGCCTTCAAATCCTCCAATTTCTTCTTCTCCGCTGACAGCGCATTCTGATCATCTGAATTCTGATTCTTCATATCGCCAATCCGCTTGTCCAGATTGTCACGCTCTGACTGCAGGCGATCCAGGCTGTGCTTGCTTTCATTGAAATTCTTTTCCGCTTTGCGAACCGCCTCTTCCTGCGCTGCCACCTGCTCCAGGTGCTGTGCATCCTTAATACCCGGGGTAAGATTTACAAGAATTTGCTTCACCTTAGCCACCATCACCGAATCGGTAGTCATACTGATATAATTATCATAACCTTTGGATACCAGGATATACACCGTGCTAATGCCCTTATGTTCCTCCACCTTTGTATAAACATCCACCTGCCCTGCAGCGATCTCGGGCCAGTTAACCCCCTCATACACCTGAAAGCCCTTCTGGGATTTATTTTTACCTAAACTGGCCAGACGAGCGTCCAGAGCGGATTGAACCTGACTCTGCACGTAGGGATAATCCGCCTGTACACAGGGACGATCCACTTTTGCCAATCGGATCATTCCGTCCTTGGCATCCTGAGCTTGCACCTTCGAAGAGCAAAATAAAATTATGGATAGAGCACCTACAACGAATAGTTTATTCATAATATCAATGGATTTAGAACAAAATTAGGACCTTATCCATGAGCTGTGCTATAATTTTTCTATACAAATACCAGGCGAATTCACATCGCCATATAATTAATTACAAAAATTCATAAAGGCTCATGGGACTGGATCATAACCATGTCCCCCACCAGGTCTGCAGGAACCAATGCGTTTCAGGGCCAGCCAGCCTCCTTTAAAAGGCCCCCATTTCTGAATTGCTTCCGCAGCATAGGCACTACAGGTAGGGGTATACCGGCAGCTTGCCCCAAGAAAGGGAGATAAGATCCATTGATAAAGGCGGATCAGCGCCAGAAATATAAATCCTACTACTTTACGCATCCTGAATTCCGGGCTCGATTAATTTGGCTAAACGAAGGATCGCAACACCGATAGATTTTTGTACCTGCAATAAATCGGGTATTGCATGATCCGAACAGATGATAAAGATATGGAGTTGACAGCCCTCCGGGATAAGGGGAACAAGTTCGGATTTTTGCAATCGCCAGGCTTCCCGCATTAAACGTTTGACCCTGTTGCGGTCAGTAGCCTTTTTGAAATTCCGTTTCGGAGCAGTAAAACCGGCGATCAATGGAAATGAAGGGCCGGTGGCGGGTGTGAGTCGCCAAAGAAAACGAAGGGGAAAAACAGAAAACGCTTTTCCAGTCCGGAAAAGCGCTTCAATATCTTTTTCACGCTTGAGGCGCTCACCGGTATCCAAGGTATAACGGGAGGCCATCAGCTATGGCAGATTAAAGGGTAAATGATCGATTACTTAAGACGACGCTCGTCGCTAACAGTAAGCTTGTGACGGCCTTTAGCACGACGGCTGGCCAGCACTTTACGGCCATTTGCCGTTTGCATACGCTGACGGAACCCGTGTACACTCTTACGGCGGCGGCGGTGCGGTTGGTAGGTACGTTTCATATACTTATCGTTTTAAAAAGCGCCGGCAGAAGCTGGCTAACTATCGTTTTTTATTAAAGGAGTGCGAAGGTAAGGATAATTATTGAAAAATCAGGGATAATATAGCCTCCAATAGACAATCAATACGGATCACAAATTCCTCGTCCGATTCCTCATTTACCTCATTTCAATAATATTATTTACGGCTTTTGGCCATTCTCGCGCGAACCCTGCTTAGAAACTCGGGGGTAATACCCAGATAGGACGCGATATAATGTTGAGGCACCCTTCCGGCAATCCCCGGGTACTTCTCCAAAAAATCCAAATATCGTTCATCAGCCGGTTTGGCCAGGGTCGCTACAAATCGGTCCTGCAACACTATATAGCTTCGCTGCATCATTAGTCGGAACATTCGTTCGAATGCCGGTACCCGTGCAAAAAGGGCTTCCTTATCATAATGATGAATACACAGTAATTCAGAATCCTCAAGTGCCTGAATGTATACCTGGGAAGGACTCTGCAGGCTGTAGCTCGCAATATCGCCCACCCACCAGTCCTCGATCGCAAATTGGAGGATAATCTCATTGCCATCATCATCCATTCCGTACTTCCTCAGGCATCCCCGAACTACATAGGCTTCCCATTCACCGATTTCGCCTTCCCGCAGAAACCAGGTTTTCTTTTCCAGCTTCCGACTCTGCAGGATGGAATGAAAATAGTCCATCTCAGAAGTTTTCAGAGACAGGCAGCGGTTAACATAAGCATCGATTTCGGCGAACATCGCAGTCAAATTACGGAATCAGGGTGTTTCAGAATGAATTTCAACCAGGTTTAAAGTAATTTTCAGGCTCGCCCGTCATCTACACCAGGAAATGAATGAGGCACCGCATAAAATTATGTCCACAGGGCAAAACCAGAACCTGGTACAAGTCGTCAAGGACTATGGCAGCCGACTGTTCGGGTTTATCCGAAGCAAAGTAAGCACGGATGAAGATGCAGAAGACCTCATCCAGGATGTTTGGTACCAACTTTCAAATGTGACCGCCATCGACACTATCGGACAGATTAGTGGGTGGCTATATACGGTAGCCAAAAATAAGATTACAGATGCTTACCGGAAAAAACGACCGGAATTGATCAATGACCTTTCCTATGAAGATGAAGAGGGCGCTCTGTATCTGGGGGATGTCATGCCGAGCCTTGATGGCAATCCCGAAACGGAGCAATTCCGCACAGAAATTCAGGAAGCGTTGTTCCTTGCACTGGAAGAGCTTCCCGAGAACCAGCGGCTGGTCTTTATACAAAATGAACTGGAAGACAAAACCCTCCAGGAAATAGCTGATGATAGTGGTGAAAATCTGAAAACCATAATCAGCCGAAAACGTTACGCCATTCAACATTTAAGGAACCGCCTGCAATATCTTTACGATGACCTCCTCAATTAACAGTCCTATGAATAATAACAATAGAAACCCCTGGGGCCGCCCACGAAAAGGCCTGATGGTCCTGTTGATAGGCAGCATTGTTTTCCTGGCAATGGGTGCAGTGGTGATGTTTTTGTGGAATAATATCCTCCCGGAACTGATACATGTGGGCCGGATTGACTACCTGCATGCGCTGGGTTTGTTTCTGCTTTGCAGGATATTATTTGGCAGGATGGGTGCAGGAGGGCCCTGGAACCGGGGCCAGCAACGGCCATTCTGGAAACAACGAATGAATAACATGAGTGAAGAAGACCGGATCCAGTTCCGGGAAGAATGGAAACGAAGGTGTTCACAGCGGGATTCGAAACAGCCGGAATAGTGTTCGGACAGTTGCCCTGGCCTTCAAGCCAGGGATTGAAGCCCACAAATTTTTAAGGGCCTTTAGGCCCAGCTTGCAATATCAAAGAAGGAAGTCGCACCATGTTGTTCGTTTAAAAATTAGAAGCTGTTAATAAGAGAGCAAAAACTAGACACTATGCTGCTGTAGGCGAGGTCCTCCTTCGCTTGGCTACGGCGGGTAACCCCAAAGGCCCCTTATTATTCAGGGGAGAGCCGTTGTCCCTGGCCTAAAGGCCAGGGCAACTGAAAGCCTAAAGGCCTCAGTTGTTCTAATGTACCTGCATTACACAACACCTCTCTCACAAAAAATGCATGTCTTCCTTGTAATTGATCACCCTTTCCATTTAGACACCAATTGAAATAGCTATTGTAATTCACTGTTGTCCGGTAAACATTTTGTGTAAAATGGAAAAGAGGCTGTTTGAAAAGGAAAGCTTCTTTGTTAGTAGAAAGTCGAAAGACCAAAGTATAAAGCTGTTTTTCGGAAGTACCTGCAATTGGTAGGTACTTTAAACAACAGGTACATTAGATAAAAAGTAAAAGGTTCCCACCGTGGCTAGAAGCAATGGTGGGCGCGGGTGGCTAGACCCTGTCTAGTCACGACTGGATTTCCAAGTGGATTTTTGCTTCAAATGCACATGAATTACTCCGCCATCTGGGGGCCAGCCGTCGCTTGCAGCTATGGCTGGTGAAAATGGCAAATCCACCAATTCTTAGACGGGGTCTAAGAACAACTTTTTACTGTTGGTCTAAAGTAAGAACATACAAAGAGCATCTTTACCTTGGGGGGCTTACTTTTCAAAAAGCGATTTGGCAGATCTGACTATCAAGACGTTATGAGCGAAATTAACCGTTTTTAATTTTTACCGGACAACAGTGATTGTAATTCCAAAAAAATAATTCCCCCCCTTTTAAAGTAATTCCCCCCCACAATCGTCATCTATAATACAGGCTGTCAAAACTGTCTGAACCAAACGATGAAACGATTTCCTTTCCGCCCGATCCTGGGCGGGGCAATACTGGGAGCTCTCCTGTTTTTCGCTCCCTTCCTGCTACTCAGGGTCCTCATTTTTACACTGATTATTTCTGCAATTGTCCGGGGCATTTTCCGCCGCAGAATGCGGAGCTGGTATTTCCATCAATATGGATCCCCATACCAACATTTTCATAATCAACAGACGCTTTCCCTGAAACCTAAGGCAACGGTCAGGGATATCAGTATCGACTAAACTACCTACAGATGCAACGCAAAAAAAGATTTCTGATCGCCTTGCTGAGTGCAGCGATCACCTTCGGCACACTTACTGCTTTTGGTGTCCACAGACACCGCTGCTACGATCATTGCAGGAGCATGGGTCAGGACCACACTGAATACCAAAATCACCATTTATTCAACCAATAAAAACCAAAACAACACCATGTACGGAAGATGTCAAAACGGCGGCCAAAGAGCAGCCTGGGGACATGCAGGAATGCATCGCGGAATGATGGGCAATTTCCGCCGCCCTAAATACAATGTTCCTGTGAACATTGCTGAAACTGAAAGCAGCTATGAACTAAGTGTTTATGCTACCGGCTTCGATAAGTCGAACATAAAACTTCGTATAGCCGACGAATCGCTTTATATCAGTGGTAGTCGGGAACTACCCGATCCTGCTCCACAATTTACCCAACAGGAATTTCCTGTAAAAAACTTCGAACGAGTCGTCACACTTAATGGCCAGGTGGATACTTCCAAAATATCCGCCCGCCAGGAAAATGGGGTTTTGTACATCAGCCTCCCTAAAACGGAACTGGCAAAACAACCAGAACAGGTAATCAACGTGGATTAATCCCCTGCATTTTAGCAAAATAGAAACACTCATTGATGGTACAATCAATGGGTGTTTTCTTTTTGTAAACTACCTTAACCATAGTTTCCACGCTGGAATTGCTTTTGTTCCATCGTAACACTCATAAATCATTTATCTATTTAAAAGGAGTTAATGGCATGAATGTTTCTAAATAAAACCTGAATCCCGGTTTTTATTGAAAAATTGGGGAATACCTGCATATAATGACTAATCCATCCATTCAAAGTATTGGAACTGCCGTACCTGCCTACAAAATCTCGCAGGACCTTCACTATAATCTACTGGCCGCTGCCAATGGACTGAGCAGAGCCGAACAATTGAGCCTGAAAATGATCTACTCCAAATGTGGGATCGAATTCCGGCATAGTGTACTCAATGAATTTGCGACAGCTGATCAATCGGAGAATCGTATCTGGCACCCATCCGGCCAAATTCCCAATACTCCCGTTGCAGAGCGAATGGCGGTTTATGAGGAGTTCGCAGCGGGACTTTGTGCAGAATCCGTGCGGGATGCCCTTCATTACCTGCCCAATTTTCAGGCCCGGGAGATCACCCATGTTGTGACCTTTAGTTGTACCGGAATGTATGCCCCAGGCCTGGACATTCAGCTTGTCGAAGAATTGCATTTAGAGCGGAGTGTAGAACGGACCTGTATCAATTTTATGGGCTGCTATGCTGCGATCAATGCCTTTAAGGCTGCCTGGCACATCGCCAGGTCTCAGCCTGATGCGATCATACTCATTGCGGGTGTGGAACTCTGTTCCCTCCATTATCAGAAAAGCCATGATCCCAATCAGATGATCGCCAATGCGCTCTTCGCGGATGGAGCGGCAGCAGCTATCATCTCAAGCAGGGAACTGGATGCCAAAAGGTCTCATCCCGCATTTTGTATCCGGAATTTCTATTCCGAATTCGAACAAAGTGCTTCAGAGGATATGGTATGGCGGATTGGCAATTCAGGCTTCGACCTCCGCCTGAGTCAGGAAGTGCCGAATGTTGTCCGCGAAAACATCAAAGCTCTGGTAGATAAGCTTTATGAGAAGGCCGGACTTCGCCAAGAGGATATTGATTATTACGCCATTCACCCGGGTGGGGTAAAGATCCTGGAATCCTGCGAGGCAGCACTTGGAATCAACAAACAAGATACGAATGCCTCTTACGAAGTGCTGCGGGAAAATGGGAACATGAGCTCGGTCACCGTGATGTTCGTCCTCAAAAAATACATGGATACCCTGCCAGCTTATGAAACCGGTAAGAACATTCTCGCCTGCGCTTTTGGACCTGGTATCACCATGGAGAGTATGATCCTACGAACCTGTTAATGGCATGCCTGACTTTCGAACTCGCAGTACCTTACCTGAACGGATGGATGCATCCGGTGTTTCCGAAACGGAAATTGGTAAGGCCATGCGCGAAATCGAACGGATCAATAAATGGCTCGGAGGTAATAAAATTATTCAAAATGCTTTGAGCAAATTGTCTTGGCCAAAAAATGCAGCACCTGTCACCATTATGGACCTGGGCTGCGGGGGCGGCGACATACTCCGAATGGTGAGTAACTGGGGAAAGAAACACCATAAGTCCTTACGACTGATCGGGGTGGATATCAATCCTATCATGACCCGGTTAGCAGGAAATCATAGCCGGAATTATGAAGATATCAGCTTCATATCCATGGATGTATTCGATCCGGCATTGAACGAAGAACGACCTGACATCATGATTTGCAGCCTCTTCACTCATCATTTTGACGATGAAGCTTTGATCATTCTTCTACATCGGATGAATGAACTTTCCAAACGGTTTGTGATCATCAACGATCTGGATCGACATTGGTTCGCCTATTATGCCATTAAGTTGCTAACCCTTCTTTTCCGGAGCCCACAACTAGTGCGCTATGATGGCCCTTTGTCTGTTGCCCGATCGCTGAAGCGCCTGGAATGGGAATCGGCATTGAAAAAGGCTGGTATTGAATCCTATACCATCCGCTGGCGTTGGGCCTGGCGATGGGAAATCATCATTAAGAAATAAGCACCCGAACGATCATGCCGTTTCAGGATCCCATTCTCGTTTCATACAGGCAATATGATGTGATCATTATCGGAGGTGGCTTAGCCGGCCTTTGTTCTGCAATCGAACTTTCCAGGGCAGGGCACCAGGTTCTGGTAATCGAAAAGAAACAGTATCCGTTTCACAAGGTTTGCGGCGAATATGTAAGTAAGGAGGTGCTACCTTATCTCCATTCTTTAGGCTTTGATCCCTTTGCCCTGGGTGCTGCAAATATTGATCGGTTAAGGATCTCAACCCCTTCAGGTAAAAACATCCATGCGCCCCTCGATACGGGTGGCTTTGGCCTGAGCCGATACCGCATGGATGATGCCCTGCAGCAATTGGCCTGCAAATATGGTTGTCACATGCTGACTCAATCCAGAGTGGTGGATGTCCATTTTCAGAACGACTTCTTCTATGTTCAATGCGCTAATGGACAGATCTTTCAATCGATCCTGGTTATTGGTGCCTGGGGCAAACGGGACACATTGGACAAGCGCTTGAACAGAGACTTCATTAATGAACATACAGGTTATCTGGGGGTCAAATACCATATCCGAACGGATTACCCGGTGAATGAAATCGGACTCGATAATTTCCCGGGTGGTTATTGTGGAATATCGAAAATTGAAGATGATCTGTACAATATGTGCTATCTCTATCAACGGGATTATGCTCCCCGGTTCAAGACGATCCGTGCATTGGAAGAAGCTATGCTTTTTCAAAACCCGGTCCTGAAACATCGGTTTAAAAACGCGGAATTCGTTTTTGATGAACCGGAAGTAATTAATGAAATCTCCTTTTCTGCCAAGCAGCAGGTATCCCAACATGTCCTTTTATGTGGGGATACAGGAGGACTGATTACCCCGCTTTGCGGAAATGGTATGAGTATGGCCATTTCAGCCGCCAAAATCCTGAGTGAACTCATCTTAACATCCGGGATCCTAAGTGCGGTTCGGAGGGATCCGGGAACTCAATTTAAATTGGAACAAAGCTATCAAAAGGCCTGGACTGCTCAATTCGGGCGCAGGCTATTTTGGGGTAGAACCATTCAACGCATCTTTGGTGCACCTCAGTTATCAGAAATCACAATCCTCGGAATCCACGCCATTCCAGCCTTGGAACGCTGGCTTATCCGTCAGACCCATGGTGCTACTATTAAGGTGTGAATTACTTTTTCAAACGCTGACACATTTGGAAGAAGGCTTCATTCCTAAGGCCGGCATGTATATTTCTTTAACCCTATGAATGCAGTACCGGCTTGTTCCAATATTTGAATGGCCCGTTTAATCCGCTCAGAACAGATCGCGGCAATTGTTTCATATCCCTGTTGACGGGCGATCGAATCTGCCGGCAATGGTTCTTCTGTCTGGATGGAAATACTTTGACGGGTGCCCCCATCTTCCTGATTCATCAAAAGTACCGCGTGTGCTGTACTTCCGGAGCCAGCAAAGAAATCCAAAATGATCGCTTCCTTGTCTGAAGCCATCCGGATGAGATACCGGATCAGGGCAGTCGGCTTGGGAGATATAAAGAAGGCATTGGAGCCAAACAGGCGCTCAATTTCAGCCGATCCTTCTTCATAACTGGCAATGCCATCGAGCCAGGTATTGGGAATAGCTCCTGCCTGTTCTGAAAGGAAAATTTTCAACCGGGGCATCCCCTTTCCCTGCCTCGGAATAAATAGTCGGTCCTCATTCAAATAACGCTGAAAAGTTTCCTGGGAGCAACTCCATTTCGCGGTAATCTCCCTACCATCCGGCATCTGAAGGGTATGTAAATGATTGGTCGAATTGGCGGGTTGTGCTAATGGACGGGTCTGGTATGCACCCCTGGGATCATTATCCGGATTGGAAAAGGTCTTTTCAACAAATGCTTTATCATAGCCGATCTTATTAAATCGGAGCGATTTTTTATCCTTTGCAAAACACAGGATATACTCATGAACAGGAGCAACCAGCTTACTGAGATTGGCCTGGGTTTTTCTTCTTCTCCATAATAAGTTCGCTACAAAATTCCGCTCTCCAAAGACCTCATGTAGCATTAACGATAAATGGTGTACCTCCTTATCATCTATGCTTACAAAAAGGACCCCATCTTCACTCAAAATATTCCTGGCTAATATCAGACGGGGCAACATCATCGATAACCAGGCGCTATGAGTATCTCCTTTGGTCCCAAAGCTATCCTGGTATAAGAAGCGATCTGAACCGGTATTATAGGGTGGGTCAATGAAGATCAGGTTTACCTTTCCTTCAAACTGCGGCATCAGATGTTTGAGACCTTCCAGACTATCACCAGCAATCAGGATATGATCCTTAGATGAATGCTTTATAGCCTTTGGAAAGAGGCTGCTATTTGCCGGGGTTTCTGCCTGGATTTTTGCAACTGATTTGCCGGGCCAGGATATGCCTGCTGCGTCTTGTTCTTGAAAAGGCATGGAATGGCTGACTACTTAACCTGATTTGCTTGATCAGTGTTGTTTTCGAAAGGTCTCAATATTGGCCTGGTCAAAATAATCCGGATTGCTTGAGTGATTAATAAAATAATCAAGAAGCTCTTCCGAACTCGCCGTTGAGGCCAGGAGAAGCTCCGTGACGGGTATCAATTCCAAATCTCCATTCTTATTATAAACCATGGCATAATGATAATACCCGGCACTATTATTCTGGTCATCCCCTTTGTCATAAATAGAAATGAACAATTGCTTACGAATGGTGGCAACTACGGCTTCATGCACATTATCCGGGTCGGGATTACCCTGCGGATCGAGACCCGTAATCGTAACCCGTGAGCTGTCTTCCTGAACCAATTTCACCTGGTAAAGCGATTTGCTCAGGGTCGTATTCTTAAGCTCTGCCCATTTGCCCGGCAACCATTTGGGAACTTCCAGGGTGCGATCGCCCATGATTGGGGCATCCGTTTGCAGGGGGCAACCGTAAAGGAGCAAGCAATAAGATACTAAGAGTGCCTGTATAAAATATTTCATCTGATAAACTGCCGGTCCCTCTGATTTACTGGATCCAATGGGGCGCAATTTACCATGAAAGCATCAGTGATGGAACGTTGAGTGTAAAAGTCGAAAGACAAAAGTCGAAAGCTGATTTCTGAAGTATCAGGTTTCATACGGTTGGAATGGATTAGTCGAAAGACTAAAGTAGAAGGTCGAAAGCTATTGGGGAAATAGGCATGCCAACTTTCTACTCTTTACATACTACTCATTACTCCACAATTACTTCTTTTTGTACCGACCAATCAACTCTACTACAGCCGCTCTGCGTAAATACTCCGGATTCAGTTCCGTGAAGGTCCGGACACGGCTTGGAGCGCCCCGCAAACCACTTTCCAACTGGGTTAAACCTTCCTTGCTTTTTCCCATTTCGATCAGGATGGCGGCACCGTAATAGTAGAAATCAGGCTTATCACCACAATGATCGCGGGCAATTGCCAACTGGGTCAGTGCTTCTTCAAAATAACCGGCCAGGTACAACCCTTTGATCAATGCTACCCAGGTAGTCTTATTCCCGGGTTTCAACCGGACGGCATTCAGGTAACACACCAGGGCTTCATTTTTTACATCGAGTTCCATCAGGCAATTCCCGATTGCCATGCAATAAGAGGCATTTTCCTTATTGAGATGGAGGGCAACGCTGTAGCTCTTGACGGCCTTCTCCCATTGCTTTTCGCGGGCATACGTTTCACCGATCTTGAAGAAAATCCCATCATCCTGAGGGGATAATTGGGAGGCCTGGCGGTAATAGTGCCGGGCTTTTTGAAAATCTTTCTGCTTTTCCCAGCAATAGCCCATCGCCTCAAAAATGACATCCTCCGCCTTGGCTATTTCCAGGTGTTTTTCCAGCACTTCCAAGGCCTTTTCGTACCATTTCAGGCGCATATAGGCATCTGCCATATTCCGGTAAGCAAATTCAAAGGTCTCATCAATGGCCACACAAAACTCATACGCATCGATAGCTTTTTCATAAAGCTTCAATCCCTGGTAAGCGGAGCCCAGGTTAAACCAGGCCAGTGCATTAAAGGGATCTTCATCCGTTAGAGCGGCATGCAATTTGACACTTTCTTCATTGCGTTCATTGAATTCCGCCCAGAAACAGATCTTTTGCAAGGCCTCTTCATTGCGTTTATCAATCTTCAATACGCGTTTCAGCGTTTCGAAAACCGCTTCAAATTCTTCGCATTCATCATATACATCGGCCAGTTCCAGCAGAATTTCTACCTTATCTCTGGACTCAAAATGTTTTGTTTCTGCTTCCAGGAGTTGGGCAGCCTGATCATATTTCAGCTGGGCCAACAGGATATCCGCCCGCAGCAGGATGGCATCCAGGTTATGCTGATCGTATTGGTCCAGTTCATCCAGGGCCTTCAATGCCTGTCCGTATTTCTGAGCCTGAGTCAAAATCTCCGCTCGTAATAATAATACGGTACTTGAAAATGGATAATAGGTCCTTGCGATATCGCAGGCCAAGAGGGCTTGTTCCTCATTACTATTTTGAAAAAAATATTCGATGATCCGCTCAAAGGCCTCTTCATCCATCATGCCTGTTGACTCGCCTCGTTTCACTGATTCATATTGCCGGAGCAATTCATCCATCGAATCAAACTCGTCGTCCATGAAATCATCATCGTACATAACAACCGTGTTTCACCAAAGATAACGGAACCAAAAACGTACCAGCGTTAAGCCGGAGCAAAGAATGCACAGGATATGCACAGTTTGCAACATGGATCGTTTTGGCACCAATTGGCCTTAATAAGTAAACGAAAAATGTATGAACTTTCTTATGTTTTTGCCTTGCGGGATCCAATTACAAGTACAATTTCCCCCTTTGCAGGATGCTTCTGATAATGAAGCGCGAGTTCAGCCAGTGTTCCTCGCCTGGTTTCTTCGAACATTTTGGTCAATTCCCGACAAACGGCGGCCGCTCGCTCCGCACCAAAATAGTCACACAATTCCGTGAGGGTCTTGACGAGACGATGGGGCGATTCATATAATATCAATGTTCGCTCTTCCTCTGCCAGTCGCTTCATAGCGGTCTGCCGTCCTTTTTTAACGGGCAGAAAACCTTCAAATACAAAGGCATCTGCCGGCAAACCACTTTGTACTAAAGCCGGCACAAAAGCGGTAGCTCCAGGCAGGCATTCAACAGGAATTCCCAGGCGAGCACATTCCCGAACCAATAAAAAGCCCGGATCAGATATTCCAGGAGTTCCTGCGTCTGTAATTAAGGCCAGGGTTTCTCCGCGCTGAAGGCGTTCACATAAATAGCCAAGAACCTTATGTTCATTGTGCAGATGATACGGTGTCAGCGGTTTCTGAATCTGATAATGCCTTAATAAAACACCACTGGTACGGGTGTCTTCGCAAAGGATCGCATCGGCAGCTTGCAGGATATGAATGGCCCGGTAGGTAATATCACCAAGATTACCAATGGGGGAAGGAACCAGAAACAATTTCCCGGTAGCTATTGGCGCATTGTTTGTTTCCTTATGCTGCTCCATTATTCGGAATCAGGCCTTGCTGGCCGGAACAACTGAAGTGATCTGGATCTCAAATGATTCCATGACCTGATTGGCCAGAAGTTTTTTGCAGGCTTCGGTAGCAATTGCTGTTGCCGCTGCTTCATCCGCTGCTTCGATATTCAGATTGATATGCTTACCGATCCGAACATCCTGTATCCCTGATAATCCCAGGTTATGCAGGCTTCCGGTAACAGCTTTCCCCTGTGGATCCAGCAATTCCTTCAACGGCATTACATTGATTTGAGCGGTATATTTCATAATATTTTCGGTAATTGGATAGTGTAAAATCGATTCATTAATTCGCTACCGTGCTCACTGCTGGTTTTACAAAGCTAAGTGCGATATATAGGCCAAATGCCAGTGGAATGGCATTATAGCGGAGAAGTGGAATGGCAATTGCAGTAACGATCACCAGTACCAATTGGGGCCACATGGCGGCTGGTTTCCATTGGGCTGGCAATAATTTCATAAACCGGATCTTGGAGATCATCAGATAACATAATAATGCAATCAACGCATAAAGGATCCAACGGGAATTAAACAGATAGGCTGTCCATCCGCCGGGATTGTCCCAATTAACCCAGGCCAGGGAAGCCACAAAAATTCCTGTGGCAGGAACTGGCATTCCGGTAAAACTATCCCCTTTTGCAGGGCTTACATTGAACCGGGCAAGTCGGAGCGCAGCAAAACAGGCAATGAGAAAAGCAGGTGCCAGGGAAAGCATATCCACATCGGTAACATGCATCTCCCGAGATACGCATTCCCAGAGAAGCTTATAAATGATGGCAGAAGGGGCTACACCAAAAGAGACGACGTCAGCGAGTGAATCCAGATCCGCACCAATCGGAGAGAAAACCTTTAAAGCCCTTGCTGCAAAGCCATCCAGCAGGTCAAATAGGGCGGCTGCAAAGATGAATACCGCACCCCATTGGATCTGTTGGACCCCATAGGCCCAGGCATACGACACTTCGGGCATCCCATTATCCGGGCGCACGTATAGAAATGGCTGAGCTGTAAGGATACATACTACTGCCAGGCATCCGCAAAGGAGATTCGCCAGCGTAAGGATATTGGGAAGATGCCGCATGAGGCTGCAAAAGTAATTGTATTGAGGGATTGGTGTTGACCGATAGGAAAATGGAAAATTGTAAGCCGTTTTAAACATCCATCCTTCTGTTCCTCCATTTTCTTAGTCAATGAAGGTCCGGATGCCAGACCTAGAAAGGACCTTAGAATTGCAAAATATTTAGCGATAAAACAATCGCTCTACCAAAATATCATCATCTATAAATGGATAATGATGTTCCAGTAGAGCGATCTGCCTGAAGGCATTCAGCATCTATCCTAAAAATTACTTTAGTTCACCTATTGCAATACAATCTTCCGCACCACCAACTGCCCTTCAGTTCCCCGAAGGATCACCTGATACACCCCACGGGCGAGATCTGAAACAGCAATATTCTGCTTACCAGTCACTGATTGGCTCAGCACTTGCTGACCCAGTGTATTCACAATCTGCATTTGCATGGTTCCGGCAGCAGTCGGTAATTCAATATTTAATACGTCATGGGCTGGCACCGGACTCATTTTGATCTGGGCATCCAGGACGGAAGTACTAACCCCAACATTGGAGTGAACAATGGTAAAATCTCCGGTTGATATATTAAAGAATACATTCCCGGTTCCCTTCACCTTAATTCTTGCAGAGGTGGTGGGTACGTTCGGAACCACAATATTTTCAGATCCATCATTGGGTGTATTTGCCTTTACAAGGATCGGATAAGTATAACCTCCATCGGTTGATAAATAAATATCGACATTGGCACAACTAATAGGCGCGGAAGCAGTACCAGCAACAGTCCAACTCACATTTTCTGTCGTCCCACCAGTCCAACTTACGAAAGGCAAGGGTACTGTTACAGCAAAGGCCGTGTGGTTATTCACCACATTGAGACTGATCGCATCGGTAGGGAAATTAAAGGTTCCCCAACCCTGGTAGACATCCCGCTCCGTAAAACGGAAACTCATACTACGAGCTGTATCCGGTAATTTCTCGCCTTGTGAAATGGGAATACTATTATTGATGATCTTGGAGATTAGCGGGAATACCCTGGTCCGGCTCGTAGTAGGATAATACGACCGGAATATCGGGCCCGAGAAATGGGTATTGGTAAGGGTGCTTTTGAAATCACCCAGGTCCCGTTCTTCCCAGCAATAGGTAAGGGTATCTGCGGTGGCATCCGTAGCCAAAGGAGCTGTAAGCTCAAATGGTGTCAGAGTTGGAATATTATAGCTGGCTGCATAAGCCGGAACGGTTGCATTCAAATTGGTAGAGCTCGATGTTACTGCACATGTTTGTCCCCCACCCGTAGTAATATAGGAAGTTATCTGTTCCAGAGAAGCGGAATGAAAATAGGCGTCAGAATGTGCCTGGAAGTCATTGCCTCCTCCGCAAATACCTGCATAAGCCATGATCGTTGTTCCGGATCCTGGTTCATATGCCTCAGTGCTCACCCCATTACCGGCACAGGATCCTGTATTACCATTAAACGTATGATCGCCACCATATTGATGCCCCATTTCATGTGCGACATAATCAATATCATAGGAATCACCCACCGGAGATGGGCTTCCGGTAACACCCTGAGCCTTGTAAGAATTTTGACAGACACAGCCTTTCTGAGCGATACCGCCACCTCCGGTACTGAATACGTGACCAATATCATAATTCGCAGATCCGATTCGTGCGGAAATCGTACTCTGGTTCTGGTTGAGCATCGTACTACCATTATTGTTAGTATATGGATCACCTGCCGTCGTATTAAAAATTAAGGTATCCTCATTCGCAATAAGGATCATACTTACCGCCACTTCCCGCTCATAAACACCATTTACCCGATTCATGGAGGTGACCATTTTGGAAAGTACCGCTGCTTTAGTGGGACTTACCCCTGCCACGGCCACACAATAATCACTATCGGCTGCCAGAGCGAGGCGATAGCTTTTTTTAGTGGTGCCATAAACCAGGTTTTCTAAATCAGGAACTCCGGATTTATTCAGATATAATTGACCTCTTACAGGATCAAGACCATCCTCAACCCCACAAGCCATACGTTGGCCTAAAGGGCGGCTATAATCCTTCCTGAAATAGGCGATGTAAGACCCATCAGCCTTACCGGTATAAGGATCAATTAGATAGGAATTTGCACCATCAAAGACCATCCCGTGAAAGCCAAACTCCGTATAATCCAGCTTGGCAGTAACCTGATGATTATCAACTGCTTCTGCTGTATATGTCGTAATTTGTGGATATTCTGCGGCTAAGGGAGCTTCCATAGCCGGACTAGACCAAACTCGGAATTGGCGATAGCTTCCATCGGGTGTTGGTAAGGAAATTACAGTGGCATTGATCGGGTCAATACTGAAACCATTTAGGTAGCCTTTCAGCTGCGATTCATTTGCGGTAAATGACTTAAAATGAATGGGATTTAAGGCCGGAGATCCCTTTTCCAATTCAAATCCCGGACCTGCCACATGCCATAATCCATTGACATCCTGTGCCTGTACACCAAATGCACTGCTTAAGAGCAGCGCAAGCATAATTTGTTTCATGAGTATTTTGCTAAAGTTTAAAGATAATTCAGACAACCGAATTAATCTTGCTTTTAAGGCATTTTGAGGTGTTTTCTGCCATTAATGCGGGGTTAATGAATGATTAGGAAATAAGGGTACAAAACCGGAATACTACTAATTTGGGCATTATATATTTGTTCATAAATTATGAATAAATACCCTACTATATGTAGGCGATAACGTTGAATGAACGCTGCATTTATGGGAGACTTCCAAAGAGAAATAATCATTAGAAATCAAAGTCAAGGCCCAGCAATTAATTTTGCAACATGAAGGATGAATCCTTTGAACTTATTTTTTCCCTTCCGGAAATTTCCCAAGCCGCGAATCAATTCCGGGAATGGTCGCAGCCCGATCGGATCTTTACATTTAGTGGATCTCTTGGGGCTGGAAAAACCACGTTCATTCATGCACTTTGCGATGCCATGGGGGTTGAGGATCCCGTCAGCTCCCCCACTTTTGCATTGATCAATGAATATCAGTTCCATTCCAAATCTGGAAATCAACGGATCCTGCACATGGATTGGTACCGACTTCGGAATACAGATGAAGCAGTGGATGCCGGTATGGAAGATGCGCTATCGACTCGGGATGTCTATTGTTTTGTAGAATGGCCAGAGAAGGCTGAAGAATTATTGTCCATGCCTCATATCCAGGTCCTGATTCAATGCCGTGAGGATCACGAACGAATGCTTACCGCCACACGTCTGCTGGGATGAAAAACAAGCTTCTAACTTCGCTTTTTAAATACCCGGAATATTATGTCTGAAACTATCCTCAGGAATACGATCGGCGGGGTCCGTATCCTCAGCCTGAACCGCCCCGAAAAGTATAATAGCTTCAATCGCGAAATGGCCCTGTCATTACAGGCAGCTTTGGATGAAGCGGAGGCGGATGAGGCCATTCGCTGTATTGTCCTGACTGGTTCCGGTAAGGGTTTTTGTGCCGGTCAGGATCTTAGCGAGGCCAGTGATGTCCATAATCTGGACTTTCGGAAGTTGGTGGAGGAACATTACAATGCAACCATCCTACGGATGCGGCGGATTGAGAAACCCATTATAGCTGCTGTGAATGGAGTCGCCGCTGGAGCCGGTGCCAATATTGCTTTGGCTGCTGATATCGTATTAGCCTCCCGGAGTGCCACTTTTATTCAGGCTTTCAGTAAAATTTCCCTGGTACCGGATAGTGGTGGAACCTATTTCCTACCGCGCCTGGTAGGTATTCAGCGGGCATTGGCCCTCACCATAATGGGGGATAAGATCACAGCGGACGAAGCTATGCAAATGGGAATGGTCTACCGTGTATATGATGATGAGCATTTCCCACAAAGCTGGCAGTCGGTAGCTTCCGGGCTCGCAGAAGGTGCCACCCGTGGTTTTGGATTAACCAAGCGGGCGATCAACCAGAGTTATAACAATACGCTTTCCCAGCAATTGGATCTGGAGAAGGAATTACAGGTCGAAGCAGGGAAAAGCGCAGATTTTGCGGAAGGCGTGCAGGCATTCCTGGAAAAACGGAAACCTGTCTTTAGCGGGAAATAATTCCATATATCCCTCCAGCTTGCTTTCCCTACTTTTGCGCGATTTTATCATTCATCCCTTATAATAATTAGATGTCTTTGCTCGCTGTTGGTACCATGGCTTTTGATGCTTTGGAAACCCCTTTTGGAAAAGTAGACCGGATCATCGGTGGTTCTGCAACCTATGTTGCCTGGGCCGCTACAAACTTGTACCAACCCGTTCGTCAGGTTTCCATTATTGGTGGCGATTTTCCACAAGCGGAGATTGAAGCACTGCGTAAGCGAGGGGTGAGTTTTGAAGGGGTCGAAGTGGTTCCGGATGGCAAAAGCTTTTTCTGGAGTGGCCGCTATCATATGGATATGAATACCCGGGATACCCTGGTAACGGATCTCAATGTGCTGGCCCAGTTTAATCCACAGTTGCCTGAAAGCTACCAGGATTGCGAGTACCTGATGTTGGGTAACCTGGTTCCAGCCATACAAATGAGTGTGATCCGCCAGTTGCGCACCCGTCCCAAACTCATCGTTTTGGACACCATGAATTTCTGGATGGAAACCGCCATGGACGATTTGAAGCAAGCCATTGGCATGGTGGATGTTTTACTGGTGAATGATGGAGAGGCGCGTCAATTGAGCGGGGAATATTCCCTTCCAAAAGCGGCCATGAAAATCCAGGCAATGGGTCCGAAATTTCTGATCATCAAGAAAGGGGAACATGGTGCCCTGCTGTTTCATGGCAAGCATGTATTCTTTGCACCGGCTTTGCCATTGGAGGAGGTCTTCGATCCAACCGGGGCGGGCGACACCTTTGCAGGTGGTTTCATTGGTCACCTGGCCCGGACCAAGGATATTTCGTTTGAGAACATGAAAACGGCTATAATTTATGGCTCGGCATTAGCATCTTTTTGTGTGGAGAAATTTGGTCCGCTGCGCCTGCAGGAATTGACCAAAAAGGAACTGGATGCACGGATGCACGCGTTTGTGGAGCTGGTCAATTTTGATATTGATCTGGTAGCTTAGAGGTTCATTCTTACAGCTCTAAAGGCCTCAAAGGCCTGCGTTTATCTAAAGTACCATCATAACCCCGGCCCTCCTTCGCCAAGGTTAGAGGAGGTACATTAGATAGCGGAGGCCTTTCAGGCCTTGAGCGCTACGCTTATACACTGGAGGGTCTGTGAGGCCCGTCTCAAAGCCGCCATAGGAATTGGCGACGGAGGCCTGCGTCAGGATGACTTTTCTAATGTAAATTCTTAGGCCCTACCGCTTCATCAAAGCCAACTCCAGCACCTCATTCATTTCATTGACATAATGGAATTTCAGACCCTTCACATACGCGGGGTTGATCTCATCCACATCCTTCTCATTCAGTGCACATAAGATCACTTCCTTGACACCAGAACGTTTCGAAGCCAGCATTTTTTCCTTGATACCACCCACCGGCAGTACTTGCCCACGTAGGGTGATTTCACCCGTCATCGCCAGATAAGGCTTCAAACGGCGGCCCGTAAATGCCGAGGTTAATGCCGAAAGCATCGTTACACCCGCACTTGGTCCATCCTTTGGAGTCGCTCCTTCCGGAACGTGGATGTGAATATTATTCTGCTCAAACTGCTCCTGCTTGATTCCGTATTCTGCCGCATGTGCTTTCAGATACGATAAGGCCGTGCTGGCACTTTCTTTCATCACATCCCCCAGATTACCAGTCAGGGTCAGGGTGCCTTTGCCTTTATGCAGACTTACCTCTATAAACAGGATATCGCCCCCCACATAGGTCCATGCCAGACCTACTGCCACACCGGCAGGATGCCCCTTGGTATAGATCTCATTGCTGAATTTAGGCTTGCCCAAAACCTTCTCGACTTTTTCCACACTTACCTGCGGAGCCACCGGTTCACCCAGGGCTACCTGCTTGGCTACATTCCGCATGATGGAAGCTGTAAGCCGGTCCAATTCACGCACACCACTTTCCCGGGTGTAATTCTGAACGAGGAATTGAAGTACCTTATCAGAGAATTTCAAAGGAACCTGGGTCAACCCATGCAATTCCTTTTGTTTAGGGATCAGGTGTCGCTTGGCGATCTCCGCCTTTTCTTCAATGGAGTAACCCGATAGCTGGATGATCTCCAGACGATCGCGGAGTGCCGGTTGAATATCTGCAAGGCTATTGGCCGTGGCTATAAACAATACCTTGGAAAGGTCGAATTCCAGCTCCAGGTAATTATCATAGAAGGTACTATTCTGCTCGGGGTCCAGGATCTCCAGTAATGCAGAGGATGGATCCCCTCTGAAATCCTTCCCGAGCTTATCTACTTCATCCAGGATAAAGACCGGGTTCGCACTTTTAACCTTGCGTAGCTGTTGCACAATCCGTCCCGGCATTGCACCAATATAGGTTTTACGGTGGCCGCGAAGTTCACTTTCATCATGCAATCCCCCTAAAGAAAGCCGGACATATTTCCGGTCAATGGCACTGGCGATGCTACGTCCAAGGGAGGTCTTACCAATACCCGGAGGGCCGACAAAGCACAGGATCGGTGATTTCATATCACCCTTGAGCTTCAGGACTGCGAGGTATTCCAGAATGCGTTCTTTGATCTTGTCCATTCCAAAATGATCATGATCCAGGATCTTCTGAGCCCGTTTCAAATCATAGGAATCAGTTGTATAGACAGACCAGGGCAGATCCAACATCAGGTCCAGGTGATTATAAACCACGCTATAATCGGGCGTGCTGGGGTGCATTCGTTCCAGCTTCTCGATATTCTTGCGGAATAATTCACGGGCAGCTTCGGGTAAATGGATACTTTCTGCTCGTTTTTCCAGGTCGCGGATCTCACGCTCATTCGGTTCGCCGCCAAGTTCTTCCCGGATACTCTTCAATTGCTGTTGCAGGAAATATTCCCGTTGCTGCTTATCGATCTCTCCCCGCGCCTTATTGGTAATTTCAGCTTTCAGCTCCACCAGTTGCAATTCGGATTGCAGGAGTTGCAACAGTTTTTCCGCACGGAGTTTCACATTATTCTCCTCCAGCAATGCCTGTTTTTCAGACGTTTTGGCACTAATATTGGAGGCGATGAAATGGATCAGGAAGGAATGCTGTTCTATATTCCGAAGGACGATGCCCGCCTCATTGGGCATATTGGGGCTCTGCTGAACGATCTGCTCGGAATGGTCTTTAATACTGGAAACCAGGGCATCAAATTCAGGATCATCTTTCGGGAAATCATCATCCAGGAAACTGATCCTCGCAGTATAGAACGGATCTACCTGGGAGAAATATTCGATTTTAAAGCGCATGCGGCCCATGATAAAGACCGTCGTATTGCCATCCGGCAATTTGATTTGCTTGACAATCTTGGCCAGGGTACCCGTGCTATACATATCCTCCGGGGCCGGATCTTCATTATTTCCATCCTTTTGCGCCACTACCGCAATCCACTTATTGGCTTTTTGAGCTGAATGGATGGCTTTGACACTCTTTTCGCGGGCAACGGTGATCGGTAAGACCACATTAGGGAATAGTACTGTATTGCGTAATGCTATTACAGGTACATCCTCGGGAAGATCCCCTTTTTCCTCCTCATTCAATTCTTCTTCGCCAAGGGGCACGATAGGCATGAATTCCATTTCCTGCATATCATTGGCTGCAAACTTCATATTTATAAACGACATAGGTGTGATGCGACAGATTGTCAATCGGCTTTTGAATCAAATGCCAACTGAAGCGACAAATTTATTGGCAATCGTTATGCCAATTGCGCGGACATGGCTAATATTACGCCATTGTTACCTCAATCACTATTTTTATACCAAATCTACTGACATGAATTTCCGAAAGTCCTTACCACTTGCCACCTTTGCATTGCTTCTTTCATATGGTGCTTTTGCCCAATCAGATGATGATCATGCTGATTCTAATACAAAAGGCCAGAAAAAACACAAACATAGTGTGGCAGTGTCGGTTAATACAGGAGATCAAACCGTTCATCCTACGGGTCGCTGGTATACCAGCAATGCCCTGGACGGAGCGATTTTAAGTACAGCATCCTATGAAAAGCCAGGAGTAAGCCGCCAGCTCAGCACTTTGCGTTTTTCGATGCTTAACATTGGCTATAATTTCAATTACGATTTCGATGAACATTTTGGCGTCTTTACCGGTATTGGAATAAAGAATATCGGCTGGATCGAGAAAGTGGCTGACTCCACAATTAAGCGGAGGGTATATACCATCGGTGTTCCATTGGGCTTTAAACTCGGAAATCTCAAAAAGAAGCATTACGGCTTTATTGGAGGGGGACTTGACGTTCCGTTTAATTACCGTGAAAAGGGATTCATTAAACGCGGCGATAAACAAAAATTCAGTGAGTGGTTTTCAGACCGTAATGCTGCTACAATGCCCTATTTGTTCGTAGGAATGTCTTATGGTGGTGGCACCACGCTTAAGTTCCAGTATTATCCGGGGAATTTTTTCAACACCAGCTATGAGCAAACAAACAATGGCATTACCACGCATCCGTATCAGGGCTACAATGCCAACCTGATGTATATCACACTGGGTATCGATATGGCACACAAATCGCATCCAAAGAAGAAGAAAGATGTGGGCACAGCCGCCCCGGAGGCCATGTAAAATCGGCCAGTGAATTGGATTGCACTTTGAAGGAACATTTCTAATTGATAACCTGTCGCTTTTGAAAAAAGTGGCAGGTTTTTTTTTGTGTTGAAGGAAGGTAATTGTTAAATAGTTCCGCCAGTGGTTCGATATTTTAAACGAAATGGAGGATTCACACTCTATCAGGTAAATCATGTGTTCACCTTAAAAATCGCATCATGAACATCATCACAAAGGGCCTACTAGCCCTATCCATTTTCAGCCTGAGCGCAACTGCTGTACAGGCACAAATTATTGTACGGGTTCGCCCGCCCCGTCCAACTGTAGTCGTTACCCGTCCTCCTGCTCCCACACCCCGCCATGTTTGGGTAGACGAAGATTGGGTACAGGACAATCGGGGATATCGCTGGCACGGAGGCTATTGGGCAGAACCACCCCGTGCAAGAGCTGTGTGGGTACCCGGCCATTGGGCAGGACGCCATCGTGGCTACGCCTGGATTCCTGGGCACTGGCGTTAATTAATCCATTCATGCAAATGCTGAGGTTGCCGCAAAACGGCAACCTCTTTTTTTATCGTAATAGAATCCCTCCGCCATCAGCGGATGGCAAGGCCAGCTGTTCTTAGACGGGGTTTAAGAACAACGGATACTGTTGTGTGAGGCTCCAACATAAAGAATCGCAATCTGAAAATAGGTACTATAGATAAACAGTAAACAGTAAAAGGTGGTACCAAGTACCCCACCACTTACTTTATTACCTTGCAGTAATTCTTAATAGTTGCTGTATGACATCAAAAGCCGGATTACTCGTCTTTGTTCTGTTGATCACATTCAGCGGACTAAACGCTCAGACTAACATTATATCCACGAATCCGCTCGCAGAGCGGATCCTAATGGGTAATTACAACCCGGCCTCCTACCAGGCCAGTACCATCATCACAAGGCCTGACAGCATCAGCCAGGGGATCCTCAAACGGGTATCCTCCGATTCCTTACACGCTTATCTGGAGGTATTGCGCTCCTTCCAAAACCGGAATACCGGCTCGGATACCGTTTCCGGCTCCAAGAGTATTGGTGCCGCCCGACGCTGGGTTTACTCCAAGCTGGTCCAATTCAGCACTCGAAATAATAACCGGCTCATCCCCTCCTATTTACAATTCGACCTCGCTATCTGTAACCAGGGCCAACACCGAAACGTATATGCCGTGCTACCCGGTTCTGATACCACCGATAAATCCGTCGTGATCCTAGAGGCACATATCGATAGTCGATGCGCTGATGTATGCGATACCGCCTGCCTGGCAGAAGGTATGGAAGATAATGGCAGTGGAACCGCCATGGTCCTGGAACTCGCCCGGGTAATGAGCGCTTATACCTACAAACGAACGGTCGTTTTCCTGATCGTGACCGGAGAAGAACAGGGCCTTTATGGCGGAAATGCCTTTGCCACCTATGCCACCCAGAAACAATTGGCCATCCGGGCTGTTCTTAATAATGATGTGATCGGAGGAATTATCTGTGGCCAAACCTCCTCTGCCCCCTCCTGCCCGGGTCTGAATGACATCGACAGCACCAATGTCCGGCTCTTTTCCTTTGGTGGATATAGCTCCCTTCACAAAGGCCTGGCCCGCTTTATCAAACTGGAATACAAAGAAATGATCCGACCCTATGCCGCCGTACCCATGACTATTCAAATCATGACACCGGAAGACCGGACCGGACGAAGCGGTGATCATATCCCTTTCCGCCAACAGGGTTTTACAGCCGTGCGACTTACCGCCGCTAATGAAAATGGAGATGCCAACGTAACCAGCCCCACTTATACCGACCGGCAACATACTTCCCGGGATATATTAGGAGTAGACCTGAATGGCGATACAATACTCGATAGCTTTTTTGTCGATTTTCATTACCTCGCCCGAAACTCAGTCATTAACGGAAATGCACTTGCCATGGCGGCGATCGGACCCAAAACACCGGATTTTACGGCAACCGCCACAGGACCCAATGAATTAAGTGTTCAGATCATTTCTACATTCGCCTACCCTGCTTACCGGGTTGGTGTCAGAAGTATCACGTACGATTGGGATTCGGTGTATACCATCAATTCAACCAGTGCCAAACTGAATCTGCCTTTAGGTAATTATATCCTCAGTGTGGCCGCTGTGGATTCTTCGGGTGTAGAAAGTCTGTTTTCCCTGGAAAGGACCAGTGCAGTAGCCGTGAAAGAAATGGGTAATGAAACTGCCGGCATGGAGCTCCTTCAAAACCGGCCCAACCCTTTTGATGAAGTGACCACGATTAGCGTGCTCGTTCACCAGCTGCCAGCATACAAAGCCGCCTATATCCAGATCACGGAGGCAGGTAGTGGCAAAGAGCTGCAGCGATTATCAATCCAGTTAAAACAGGGGATCAATGAAGTGGCCTATCATCATGGTTATCATCCAGCCCATTCCCTTGTTTATACACTGGTAGTTGACGGGAAGAAGCTGCAATCGAAACAGATGGTCTTTGCGAATTAATTGACTACCCTAACTAGGAGGGCCTGATTCGGAACGCAGAAAGTATCCGAAAATACTAGGTCATAAAATATTTGAAAGGGCCGCCAAATAGAGCAACCTTATCAATCCCGATCCAACCCCGCAAGATAATTTGCAGCATAAATCCTCCGGATCGAAGCATCCAGCTGGCTCCTGAGGCGGGTATAGTCGCGGAGCAAATCATAGGCGCGCTGATAATTTCCAGCTTCTGCATTCGCTTCGGAGGCCCATTGACTAACAATCATCCATTCATCCTGATCACCCAGGGAGCGGCAGCGTGTCAATGCGGAATCCAATAGGGTAATAGCCTCTGCAAGGTTTGCCGTTTTACTGGCTTTAAACGGTGCAGCAGGATGCTTCAATGCTTCTTTGTCTTTTGCAAAATCCAGATAACAATTTCCGATTCGGGCTGTATACTGTGCGATCATTTGTTTATCATCAAGCTTGCGAGCCAGGCTCAAGCCCTTGGTATACATCTCCATAGCCTTCTGGTAATGCAATTGCTTCTGAAAGATCCTGCCCTGATTAAACATGACCTGGATACGACCAATATTATCATTTAGGGATTCGTTGATATTACTGCTTTCGGCAAGAAACGATAGTGCCTCTTCCAGTTGATTGAGTTGCATGGAAACATAACCCAGGTTATTCAGATTAATAGCTTCGTCCCGTTTATTGCCAAGCACCCGGCTGTCGCGAAGCGCATGCATGTAGGCCCGGCGGGCCAGGGGATACTCGTCGATATCGGCAAAGACCGTCCCGATATTACAATACATTGCTGCCATGCCATCTGAATCATGGATGCTTTTATAGGCATCCAATGCTTTCATTTCCGTATCCATGGCAGCAAAATAATCCGCCTGTTTTTCATAGATGAGACCGATGTTTCGCAGGTTATGGCCCATGCCTCTCTGGTTCGCAGCTTCCCGATTATTCCGATAGGCCTGCCGCAGATAGTCCAATGCCAGGGAGTACTCCCCTTTGTTGATATAATTGGTGGCAATGGAATTGCAATTAATGCCCTTTCCTTTGGTCCATCCCAGTTGTTGGGACAGCGACAATCCTTCCATGCCGTAGCGGATCCCTTTATCCGGATCGACGGTGGAATAGCAAAAGGAAATTTTGCGTAAAAGATCCGCCTTGGTGGTGTCTGTATTAGCGGAGGGCAATCGGGTGAGCAGGCTGTCGATATAGGATTGGCCCTGTTTTTGCGCATTTACTGAAGCAGCTAAAAATGCAAAACAGGCCAGGAGCGATAAAGAATAGGTTGCAGTTCTCATAAAGAAATGGTTTACAATTCTACCGGCTTAATGCGTTAAGGGTGCGGACAACACAATCGCTATTTCTGGAGCACAGCTCCTATACTACCTGTGCTTCCCAATCATCCGTACTGGTAATGCCTCCATCTAAAATAGTCCAGGTTATTTTCTGGTAAGTGAAAGCGATTTCTTCATATTCGGCATACTTCATCAAATCCGGATTCTTATCATTCAGCATCCGGAAGTCAATGGAGGCGATATTAGCATTTACCAGTTCGATCCGATAATAATTATTGACCGTTTCGATACCTGCACCAACTCTTAGTACTGGTTGGTAAAAATTGAGCACGAAACTGCTGATGTTTTCATTGGTGCATAAAGCCTGATACAATAAGGGGCTGGATTTGTCCACTTCCTTGGTAATTACAATGGGTTTGTGCATGCGTTTCCCGGTTGGGAGTCCGGAGGCAGGATCTCTGGGAGAAATAATGCCATGGGAAACCGCAATGACGGTAATTTGACCTTCATGGCCTTTATTGGTGGCGCCGCCAATAATAGTACCTTGTTTTTGCCCTTTCAGGGTGAGATAAGCATTTAAAGCCATGAAGATGCGTTTAGTAGTGAATGGGTGACTAAATTAGGATTTTTAAGATTTTTATGGAAATTAATTTTATAGAGACTAGCTGAAGGTTGTCAGGGGATTTTCATCCTGGGAATATGACCATCCGATTAATTTTTATTCCGCGGATAAATGTTTTGATAATTTTAGCGTTATAGTGATAAATCCCTGAATATGAATAAACCCTTTTTTAAGCTACTGATATTTATTTCCTGTTTTTCCATTCCGTCAGAAGTGAGGGCCCAGTCACCGGGAATCATTTATTCCATCACAGAAAGTCTCGTTAACTGCACCTTGAACGCCTTTGATTGTAACACCTTGCAATCGACCGTATTGATGCGTTTCAGTTCAGCTAATAATTTTACATTTAATGGCTTATCCAATAATGAGGGATTTGATCCTTACAATGGGCGTTTTTTCGGGATAGTGTATATCAACGGTTCTCCCGTATTACGAAGCCTGGATGTTAACATCTATCAATTAAGCGACAGCCCACCTATTCCGGGTGGAGAAACTGGAGCGATGACCTATGATGGCTATAATAACCGCGTTTTTATAAAAGGAATGCGTCACTTATATAGCTATAATGTCTTAAGCCAGAAATTTGATACAGTTGCGAATACGCCTTTAATCAATTATGGAACCAGCAGTGGAGAAAATGCATTTAGCGCCTGGTCACAACAATATATTTTTACCAGGATTTGCGACACAACGGTTGGAACTGGCGCCCCTATAAACAATACCGATTCCATTTATCTGGTCCAAACAAATACCGGAACGATCAGCCATAGAAACGTAGCTGTTTTTCCAGGTTATCCGGATATGCAATTTGATAATCTTCAACAGAAGTTTTATTCGCTTCTTCGCAATGGCGATATGGTTGCTATAGACACGACCACATTTGTACGAACAATAATTAGTCATGCAGTTTTGGATAGTGCAGAAACGAATGTGACCAGCACCTATGACGAGGTGAACGGACGATTCATGAATATCTATGACCATTCACTCCCTAATAAGCTGCAGGGAAGAATCCGAATCATTGATGTTGCCACCGGAAATATTATTGCAGATACCTTATTTCCACATGGCTTTTATCAGGCTTATATGGGAACTCCGACCTCGTTCCGCCTCCAAAACAATAATCATATTCTCAAAGCGCTCTACGGCAAATCCTATTCCTGGACGCGAAATGACACCTTAATACCCAATGAACAATCACAAACGTTCAAGCCAATCCAGAAAGGTAATTACCGTTGTTCTGTCACCTTTTATAATGATCGACTGCTGAGATCGGACAATTATCCGGTGAATGACCTGAATACCCAGGCTGTAATTCCAGTAACAACAACGTTTCCTGCAATTCCTAATCCGGCACACGATCATTTTAGCATACCACTTCCTTCAGATAAGGCGCATGACTATTCTTTAAGTGTGCGGAATGGACTCGGGCAATTGGTCCTTTCAAATCAGGGCAGTGCCAAAACCTCCATTCAGGTAACTGGCTTACAATTCGCCCAGGGAATGTATTACTACGAACTCCGGCTGGATGGAACGATGGCCGTGCATGGGCGACTGGAAATTCAGTAAGGAAGGTTACAGGAAATCTCAAGCGCTCGACCATCCCTTCCCAAACATATCATCCTGGAGGGCGTGCCCGCCATAGCTCGCAGAGCGAAGGAGGGACTTTGCACGCTGTGAGCTTGATGCGGGAGGGCTTCTTTGACGATCGTACCACGTGTTTTATTTCAAGATCCCTTCGAATGACAAGTCGCTGTGGACGGCTGCTGTGGATGGTCGCTGTAGACGATCGCTTCAACACAACAGATTTCTCCTGAATGGAAAAGTTGCTGTGGATGGACGCTGTGGACATTCGCTGTGGATGCTCGCTTTGGATCGCCACTGTTGACGGTTGATGCAACACAGTGGGTTCCCTGAGGGGGAGGCTGTTGAAGTCTATTGGTCTGTAACAAAATCGCATTGGGTAGTCACGGTGGACTGAGAAAAGGCATGGCAGTGAAATTTATTGCCATGCCTTTCCTGGCTGCCGGGGAACTCATTTTTTTTGCGCTAACAACCACGCCCACGTAAGGAAATCCATGCTTGAAAATGATCTTTACAGGGGTTTTTAAAGACCCGAATTGGTAAATCTTCCAATGTCGGAATTGCGGGTGAATAGGGCTCAAACAGGCCTAATTCATATTTTTTAAAAACATTTTGTCAGTACTGGCGCACCTTACACCCTGGTGGCGCCCCGACCGCCCCCAAATAAAATGACCTGGATTTGCGTCTAGATAATTGGCAATTGTGCCGTCAAAACATTTAATGCTTCAATTATGAACAGGCAAACAGGTCCAATAAAAATTCAGGCGACCCTGGGGGATGTTACTTACTACAAACGCAATGGCGTTTATCTGGTGAAACGTAAAAGCGTTGTGTCACGGAACCGGCTGAAATATAGTCGCGAATACGAAGCCTTCCGGCGGCACCAACAGGAATTTGGACAAGCATCGATCGGTGGGAAATGGATCCGGAATGCATTTGCGCCGCTATTGGAAGGATTGACCGATCCGAATTGTGTGGGTCGTTTGACGAAATCTGTCCTGAATGTGATTCAATCGGATCCGGTCAATCCGGCAGGCCAGCGGATGATTCAGGATGGGGATCTGGGTCTTTTAAACGGATTTGAGTTTAATGCACGATGCGCGCTGAGCCAGGTGTTGAAGGTTCCCATACAGCTTGAAACAGATTCGACGACCGGGTCTGTTATCCTGGGAATTCAGTATTTCATACCGGCCAGGCATCTCCGGTACCCGAAAATAGCGAGCCATTTTCAATTGGTTCTTGGCATTGCCTCGATGAATGTTAGTAGTGGTCAATATCAAACCAATTTTGCAGAAACAGTGCCGATGCCTGTAAAATCCAACCTTAGCAGTACGCTGTCCATTTCATGCGCGCTTAGTCAGGCAACTACTGATCCCGTGATGATTGTGGTTGGTGTGCGTTTCAGTCAACTAGTGAGTGGGGTCTATGAGCCGGTATTGAATGCAAAGTTCCTGGCTTTGGGTATTGTGCAGATTATGAAAGCAGGCATATAATGTAATTGCCTTGAGCTGGTCCATTAGGAAATGGTACTATAAAATTGTCATCCCGACGTGATGACAGGCTAGAGCAAAAAAACCGCCCCAGAATTTTAGTTCCGGGGCGGCTCATTCCATTATTCTCAGAAATTAAAAATGATACCGGAGGCTGGCACCCCCAAAGAAATAGGCTTTGGAAGGTCCTGGATTGACATCCGTTGCAACGCCTGCAGGATAACCAGAACCGACATCGGAATCTCCTATGCTATTGCCCAGGAACAGGAAGGTATAATTGATCTGATTGCTCAGGTTATTACCGGCAAAGTACACATCCACATCCAGTTTTTTGGGTGCAAAACGTGCAAATCCAAAGCTATGACGATAGCCAATGCGGGCATTATATTGGGTAAAGCTGCCCACCTTATTGGTGTTCGCAAAATCACTGTAAACATCACCCATGTAGCTGAATGTATTATTCATATAAATCCCCTGCGGTGTACTGAGATCCAGTCCTACACTCATTTTCTGACGCGGTACACCTACCACCTGCTTATTGCTGTAGTCCTGCAGAGCACCCAGCAACCGGGTCTTGAAATCGGTATAATAGAAATCATAGAACGAACTACTAAAGAATGGTTCTACGGTAGCGATCACCGGATTCTTGGCAGGTGACCAGATATAACCAACGCTCAATTCTACACCCTGATTGCGCTGGGCACCGGTATTTGCAAAATAGGTATAAGTACCGCCACTCAATTGCGTCAGCTTATCCTGAATATTCATCCGGAAAATGGAGAATTGATAATCCAGACGGGTATGAAATAATAATCCCTGAACGCTGAAATCCAGCATTTGCGCATGTTCCGGCTTCAGACTGTCATTTACAATATTCAGTCCACTGATAAAGGAACTGGATGCAGTTGGTGCATTATAACCCTGGCTATAGTTCAACTGGAAAATCTGATCCTTCCAGGTCTTTTGAAGGGCGATGTGCGGATTAACAGCCGTTTCATAGTTTTTCTCGAAAGAGAGATCCTTATATCCGGTGATCAGGCCTGGTAATGCATACAAATCCGTCCTGCGGTAGCGGCTCGTATTGGAACTGATACCAGCAACCAAAGTGAGGTGCCAGGGATCATACGTAACCCGGTCGATTGCAAAAAAAGCGGACTGACTGGTGAGGTACCGGAAGTAGGATGCACCACTGGTGTAAGCGGTGACCTTGTTGGGGGTATCAATGGAGCCGGTAAACCGGAAACTCGAGGTGAGGGAGCTGCTTTGTTGCAGTTCAGTTCCTAACTCCAGTGCGTTTTTGAGGTGCTTCGACAAATTCTGTTTCCAGTTAAAAACGGACCGGAGCCCATAATTGGCGTTCGTACTATTTCCATCGGAAGCGGCAGAGACATTATGGTAATCGGAGTTGGAATAAAAAACCGAAGTAGCATTGCTGATTCCTTTGGTGATCTGGTATTGATGGCTCAGACCAAAACGGGTGGTGAGGAAATCATTACGGGCATTCTTTCGGATATAGGCTGGATTGCCATTATCGATACCCGCGTAGTAATCAGCATAGGAAATTTGTCCCGCCACCTCATCGTGAGAATAGTCGTGGGAGATAAAATAACTGAGTTTCTCTTTCTTACTCAGGTTGAAATCACCGAATGAGGTAAAGAAGTTCTTGAGAGAGGCGCCATGAGGTCGGTAGCCATCACTTTCCAGGTGGGTGTAATTGGCAGTGATGGAAGCATTGTCGGTAACCACATCCACGCGGCTCATGGACTGGATTAGGTTGAAGGAGCCGGCTGTAAATTGTTCATTTAAGGTTACCCCTTTTACATTAGATGTTTTGAGGTAAAAACGGGCCACGCCTCCTACGCCTGCACCATATTCAGTGCCAGTAGGGCCTTTAATAATTTCAATATTATTGACCAGGGAAAAGTCAATGTCATCCATTATCGTAACCCCTTCAGCAGTGGTTAGTGGAATCCCATTGTAATAGACTTTAATCCCCCAGTTATTGAATTTCTGATCATTGCCATAACCCCTGATCACGATGCGCTGACCTCCCGATTGGGTTCGTTTATCCACCTGCACACCGGCAACGGTATTTAAGGACTGTTCGATAAATGCCGGGTTATTGCGTTTGAGTTCCGGTTCTGTCAATACCTCTGTAGTTTGGGCATGATGCTGGAATTCCGCGCGTTCCTTTTGCGTTTTTTTCCGGCCATTGACTTTCACCTCCTTTAACTCCTGAGGGTTCTGGGGAGCTTGGGGGTTCTGGGCGAAGCTGGAAATACTAAGCCCAGCTACAGCTAAAATGGTAAGTGTAAATTTCATTAATGAATAATTGAAAATGTACCACACCCTCCTGCCCGCTGGAGCAATAAGAAAGTATGAAGTACCTGATAAAGATTCGGCACACACGGTGCCATTTAAAATGCGCTATTATGAATCCGATGTGTTGACGACACACCTAAGCATCAAGATATTCCGGAGGTTGAGCAGGAAAGTGAATAGCTAGTGTCTTTATTCCAGGCTGTGCCCGTTCAAAATATTTGTGATGATCTGGCCGTTGAACCGGAAACAAAAAAGCAGGAACGGGTTCACAGTAAAGGCTTTGCAGCCAGCTCAGCAATGCCTTGCTCTGGTTTGTTCCAGCTTTCTCCTGGTCTGCTGCCGGAGCATTATTAAACAGATCATTGCTTCGTTTTTCAATGGATTCTTCAAGTTCATCCTGTAGACAGACATAGAACCGTTTCCCATTTTCAAACCGAATTTGCTTTACATCATAAAGCTTGCCCTGCAGATGGAATTCATGGGAATTGTCCCAAGTTGCATTTTGCAGCTCAGCAGCTTCCATCAGGAGACCAGGCGCTGAATCATCCTCAATAACAGTTTGCATTCGGAGCTGGGCCAGATGACGAAGACCTAATTGCAATGGCAGGAGGCTGGAAAGGCTTCCCAGTAGCAGCAAGAGGCAAATTGCAAACGTTTGTTTCAATTTTAAACAGCGGGTAATTAGAACCAGGGCTGGTATTATTTCAATACTTCAGCCAACTTAGCATCCAATGCGTCTCCCCGAAGGTCACGGGCGATGATCTTTCCTTCTTTATCCAGGAGAAAATTAGTTGGAATTGCTTCCACGCCATAATCCCTGGCGGCAATGCTTTCCCATTTCTTCAGGTCGCTGACATGTGTCCAGGTAAGACCATCATCTTTAATGGCTTTCAGCCAATGGTCCTTATTGTCATCGAGGGAAACACTAAATACCGTAAAGTTTTTGTCTTTATACTTATTAAATGCGGCCACTACATTAGGGTTCTCTGCGCGGCATGGACCACACCAGGAGGCCCAGAAATCAAGCAGGACATACTTCCCTTTCAAGGAAGCCAGGCTAACCAGGTTACCATCCGGAGTGGGTAATGAAATGCCCGGTGCAACAGCACCCATAACCGGTCCCCCGGTAAAAGCTTGTCCCTGTTGTTGGCCACTCCGTTGCGTGATCATTTTATTATAGCGGTCGGTAAAATCCTTGGCCAAGGGTGCATTATTAAACCTTCTAGGCAGGCCCTGGAGAAACGCCTGCATATAAGGTTGTTCCCTTACAGGGTCCAGGATGCGCACTGCAAAAAGTGCATTTTGCAAATAGGAAGTGGTATCGGCATACTTCTCAACAAAATTCGTCAGACCGGTGGTAACATTGGCCAGATCCTGCTCGGCAGATTTTGCACTGCTATCACGACCTTTTTGACGGAGTTGTTTAATAACCGCATCGAGCGTCTGAATATCGCGAATATGATCATTAATTACGTGAAGGAAGTTCTTGATACTGGAGGAAGAGGCTGAACCCTGAACCTCATACTGGTCGATCGCCCGAAAATCGCCATTCAACTTTACATTGCCTTTATCGATGGTTAAAATGATATACTGACCATGTTCGAAAATAACCTGGTAAAGCCCAGGCTGGGAGGCCTCACCGGCAAGTTCAAACTTACCATCAGCATCTGTACGGGTACTATCCAGAACGATCATTTTATCATCGATTCCCAATTCCTGAAGACGAACCTTCTGGACCGGCATATTCGTAAAAGTACCGATGACCGTAAATTTATTCTCCCGCGAACAGGAAGCTAGGATCAGGATGAAAAAGACTAAAGGCAATAAACTGCGGAGACGCATACTAATGGTTATTTAAACTTGGCGCTGCAAACCTAGGTATATTTTACTGATAGGAATCAGCAGGCTATGACATACTACTGACACTTGGATTATTAGTTTTGTATGGATTTTATATGAGCTATCGTTACATCCTGATCTTGCTATGTCTGGCAACGCTGGCTTCCTGTGAGAAGAAGGAAGATGCCCTGGTATTGCCTCCTGCAGGTTCTTCAAGCCATGTCATCCTGGAAATGGGTGAAAATTATACCCGTCAACTCTTCTATAATTTTGAGACCCAATCAATAGTTGCCACCAGTGATCCTTCCGTGTGGGATCTCGCTTTCGAAGCATCGGCTGGTGGTCGGCACGTATTTCTTAACGGTGGAAATAAGATTTTCGTTTATAATACCCATGTTACAGATCTCAGTAAAGTAACCGCACTGCCGTCCAATTTATTAAGTTCCGGTGCTGGCTGGCAATTTGACGCCTCCTGCGGGCTTCCCGATTCCACAGCGGTTGGCGATTGGTTCGATGGAACTGGTGCTAGCAAAGGCGAAGTCTATATCATTCAGACCAATTCCGGCGATTATGAAAAGATCCGGATGGAAAGTGTGGATAATACCCACTATACCTTCAAATGGGCTTCCCTTAATGCCACTACGAATTTCAGCACCCAGGTACTGACCAAGGATTCTAACTATAATTTCAGCTATTTCTCTTTTACAGGTGGCGTTGTTCAACCGGATGCGCCTAAGGATAGCTGGGATATCGTCTTTACACGATATGAATACATTTTCAGGAATTACCCCAGTGCCGGACTGAATTTCCCGTATGATGTGACGGGTGTTTTGCTGAATCCCAATAAGGTAGTTGCATCTGCGGATAGCGTCACTTCCTTTGCCAATATCAATTTAGGCAAGGCGCAATCGGCCGCCACCACCAATTTCAGGGATATCATTGGTTATGATTGGAAGCAGTATAGTCAGGTGACCGGGCTCTACCAGGTCAATTCGAACAAATGCTATATGGTCCATACCCGCAATAATCAGATTTATAAGCTGCACTTCCTGGGCTTTTATAGTAGTACGGGTATCAAGGGCAGTCCGGATATGGAGTACGAACGTTTGCTTTAAGGTTTTTCCGGGTTTGTTTCAGGTTTCACGCTAAGGGCGCGGGCCTCCTTCGTTATCCACTTCGGCGGCCAAGGGAGTTTCACGTAGAGAAGGAGAGGAGCAGAGAGGCAGCGTCTCCGTGTGGGTTCAAACCAGTTGCCCAGTGCCTTTAGGCCGGGGGGGTTGTCAGGTACTGCAGAGAAGAGGAGGCCTTTAGGCATTGAACGCAGCTTTACAACAGCCTGATACCTGATACTACAAAAACCAGCTTTCTACTTTCAAGATGGCATACAGAAATTTCAAACGGGTCCTATCTTAGCATATATGAAATTACTTCCCGCCCTACTATTCATCGTAAGTATCAGCAGTTGCGCCGGTGGTTGGACGGATGAGGATAAGCGGCTCTTTAAAAAGGATTGCCAGGAATCGGTTGGTCATCAGATCGATTCGATGAAGCGGGACATCTATTGCCAGTGCTTCACGGAAGAAATGGTCCAAACTTATCCGGTTTTCAATGATGCCATGGAGCATCGGGATAGTGCCAAGCTCGAGAATGCAAAGACCCATTGCCGGAATCAGATTGGGATGCCTTAAATACTAATAAGAGTATTTCGTCTGTCCATAACCCAATTTCATATAATTGACATCATATAGTCAGTACGATTTTGCAAAATTTGTGGTTACGTTGAAATAATATTGTATCGTAATGGCCTTCACGGATTATAGAGAAATTGTTATTGCACCTGGTGCGATTGCTCCTGCCGAATATTTAAAGATCAAAAGGAGCGAGGGCGAGATATCTGCGGCCATTATCGGATATTCTTATCGTGATAATGAAACGAAGCAGTACATCTGTTACTTGCCTTCATTAGAGATATCTGGGTATGGCAAAACATTAGAAAAAGCAGAGGAGTTGGTAAAAGCAAGCATGGATGATATGTTTAGCTACCTGCTCAATCTTGGATTATTAGAAATGAACCAAGAGCTCAAAGGCCTAGGTTGGATTAAAAATCCAATTTTCACAAAGGAGTTTTCTAAGGTATTAGTGGATGAAAATGGAGTGTTGCAAGGTTTAAACGCTGAAAATGGAGAAATAAAGCGTTTTGAACTTGTAGCGGCTGCATAATGGCTTATAGACCTTTACCCTTAAAATGTTGGTTGGCTTTCTTAAAATATCAGGGTTTCGAACACACTCGGACCGCAGGTAGCCATCATCAATGGACGAAAAAAGGCCATCGAACAATTGCAGTTTGGGGAAATGAAAAGGAAATTCCTGCGATGCATTTAAAAACAAGTTGCAAAACAATGGCTGTTCTATGGATGAGCTTTATCTATGGGCAGACGCAAATTGTTAATAGGGCCTCAGTTTGAATATGAACGATTGTACGGAGATTTATCACAAGCCCGGTCTTTAATGTTAAAAAGCTCCACTGAAGGAGAGCTTTATACCGATCGCGAATTCCCCGGTCCTGAATCAGGTTACGGAAAAAAAGATTGCCCAACCTTAGCCACCTTACGCAACAAAACGGAAGCCCTATAACGATCTTCCCCGTATGCTTCATACAGATCATCGAGGACTTTAAGGACCTGTGCAGCACCCCAGGTATCACACCATTTCAACAGGCCTTTCGGATAATTCACGCCTTTCGTCATAGAAAGATCCAGATCCGCTGCTGTGGCAATTTTCAGATAAAGAGCTTCCACAGCTTCATTGATTAGCATCGCAACAACGCGGTCCACAATGGTACGACCTAAAGTTTCGTTTTCTGTGGCAGAAGCTTGTATGGCCCCTTCCGCATAATCATAAAACCCGCGGCCCGCCTTACGACCTAGCCAGCCTGCTTCCAATAGACGTTTCTGGGACAGGGAAGGTTTGTAACGGGGATCATAATATAAGGACTGGAAGACTGTTTCGGTCACCACATAATTGACATCATGACCGATATAATCCATCAGGCTGAAGGGCCCCATCCGGAAACCACCGATCTGGGTCATGGCCCAATCGATCGTTGGCATGTCCGCGATCCCTTCTTCAAAAATTCGTAAGGCTTCGCCATAGAAGGGCCTTGCCACACGGTTTACAATAAACCCAGGCGTGTCTTTGGCTACTACCGGCGTTTTCCCCCAGGCCTTGAGAATGTCAATCGAAGTAGAAACAATAACCTTCCCGGTCTGGATAGCCGGAACTACTTCCACCAGCGCCATTAAGGGAGGTGGATTAAAGAAATGGAGCCCAATGACGCGTTCCGGCCGGGTACAGGCGGCTGCTATCGCTGTTACAGAGAGTGATGAGGTATTGGTTGCCAGGATGCAATCATCGCAAACCTGCTTTTCCAGAGCTGCAAATACCTGCTGTTTGATCTCCAGTTTCTCAACGATCGCTTCGATGACCAGACTGCATTCCGCAAGATCATTCAGGTTATTGGTGAAGGAAAACAGGGCAAGAACAGCCGGAGCATTTTCAATTTTCCCCTTCTCCTGTAATTTCTGCAGGGTTTGCTGAAGGCCTGATTGTGCTTTATTTAATGCCGCCTCATTATTGTCATAGAGGACCACCCGATGCCCCGCCATGGCAGCCACCTGAGCGATGCCAGATCCCATAGCCCCTGATCCAATAATGCCTGTTGTCTTTTCTTGCATGCTTATTCCCACTGAAAAATTAATTACGGAGTTAGTACGAACGGATCAGGCCGATTTTTTCAGGTTCAGGATACTCCAGGTGCTGTCTTCAGCAATGATGGTATTTACCAGGGTTCCCAGTCCATCAATTTCCATACGCACCACATCTCCGGCTTTTAGCCACTGCACCTTATAATTCGGATCATTCAGCAGCCCGGTACCATTCAATTCCAGGAAGCACCCCGTGCCAACGGTTCCACTCCCGATCACCTCTCCCGGTATCAAATTAACCCCATAAGCACAGCGTTCCAGAATCTCGGCAAAGGTCCAGTCCATATCGCCCATATTGCCTTCGCTAACCAGGATATCATTGACCCAGCAGCGCATGCTTAATTTGTAAGTAGCACCTGTATGTCCTGGTTTCGGGTCGATGCGGTAAGCTTCCAGTTCGTCAGGTGTCACCAGCATTGGGCCAATAACGGTAGAAAAGTCTTTGCCTTTGGCAGGACCGAGGTTTAACAGCATTTCTTCCATTTGCAGGGTTCGTGCACTCATATCATTCATGATCATATAACCGGCGATGTATGAATCGGCCTCCGCTGCTTTGATATTCCTTCCAGACTTGCAGGTTACGATGGCTGCTTCCAGTTCAAAATCCAGTTTTTGCAGGTGGTCCGGCATAACTGGAATGGTGCCTGGTCCCTGAACAGCATTATGGTTGGTGAAGTAAAAGATGGGGTATTGATCAAATTCGGCAATCATGTCCACCTTGCGATTCCGGCGCGCGGCTGCTACGTGCTGGCGGAAGGCATAACCATCACGGCAAGAAGTGGGATGGGTCACGGGTGCCAGGATCTGAGCACTGGAAAGGGAGGCATAACTCATCACCGGATTGATGCCGGCAATGATATCCGCTTCTACTTGTTTGGCCCTGGAGGAGAATTGTTCCCAATCATTAAGGGCATCCATCATCGTTGAATGCAGATTGGGGTCGGCCATATCCGTATCATAGAGGTTATCATTGATGCAGAATGCGAGTTGTTCATTGCCATCCTTGGCGTACGTGACGAGCTTCATAATTTGAAAATTGCCTCAAAAGTAGGGGAGATTTTTAGCGCAGGGATTCTTATTTCCAGGGAGTTTTTGATTGAAAATCAGGTAGTCTATTGCGTCCTCTAATATTTTACCTTTGCACCCCATGTCCGCAATAAGGTTTTATGAATTAAAGGTATCCGATGTCCGTCCGGAAACCCCGGATTGTGTATCGGTAGCCCTGGAGGTACCCGAGACCCTGAAAGCGAATTTTTCGTTCAGTGCCGGCCAATATCTGACGTTTAGAACGCAATTGGAAGGTGCCGAGGTGCGCCGTTCCTATTCGATTTGTACCTGCCCTTCCGAAAATGAATTGCGGGTTGCCATCAAGGCAGTTCAGGGAGGAAAATTCTCCGGATTCGCAAATACGCAGCTAAAGAAAGGAGATGTCCTGGAGGTAATGCCCCCGATGGGAAATTTTGTATCCAAAAAACTGGGCAAAAATTACCTGGCTTTTGCTGCAGGTTCCGGAATTACTCCGCTCATGAGTATTATGAAGCAGGTGCTTGAGTCAGAGGCGGAAAGTCAATTCACCCTGGTTTATGGCAACAAGAATCGCACGAGTATCATTTTCCGTGAAGAGATTGAGGGGCTGAAGAATACCTACATGGACCGCTTGCGGATTTATCATGTTCTGAGCCGGGAGGTGATGGATGTTCCGTTATTCAATGGACGTATAGATGCCGCTAAGTGCGAGGCGTTCTGCTCCAGCCTGATTGATCTACGACAGATCCAGGAGGCCTTTTTATGCGGGCCAGAGGAAATGATCCTTGGACTTCGGGATCAATTGATGAAGATGGGGATGCCACAGGCTGCGGTGCATCTGGAATTGTTCAGCTCTCCGGATCAGCCTCAAAAACATCATGAAGAATGGAAAGAAGCTCATGCTACTGAATCGGGTCCGGTAAGTCAGGTCAGCATTACCCTGGATGGGGTCACTTTTGATCTGGAACTGGGCTATAATGGAGATAATATTTTGGATGCTGCGTTAGCACATGGTGCGGATTTGCCTTATGCCTGTAAGGGCGGCGTTTGCAGTACCTGTAGGGCCAAGGTGACAGAAGGAAGCGTAGAGATGGAGCTGAATTATGCCCTGGAACCGGATGAGGTGGAAAAAGGCTATGTACTCACCTGCCAGAGCCATCCTCGTTCTGCAAGGGTAGTTGTGGATTTCGATGCGCGTTAATGCCCACCGGTCCCTGAGCGAAGTCGATATCCCGGTCCATTGAGCGAAGTCGAAGAGTCCGTTATTCCATCCTCAGACCAACAAGTTTCAACCTCACTCTTTCTCACCAGTCTTTTTTCCGCATCTGCTTTTTAAAGGCGGTTAGTTTTTTGAATTCCAGGCGACGTTCCACCATAGCTTTGCTGGGTTTCACTTTTTTGCGGGGCTTGGGGCGGATCAGGGCCTGAGCCACAAGGACCTGAAGTTTTTCCAGGGCGATTTGTTTGTTTTCCAGCTGGGACCTGCTTTCCGAGCTACGGACGAACAAAAATCCATCCTTGTTGATCCGGGCTGATAATTTGTGGATGATGCGTTGTTTGTCATCCTCATTAAAATGTTGACTGGTATTTACCAACCATAGTGCTTCAGCCATAGTTTCCACCTTGTTCACATTCTGTCCGCCTTTACCGCCGCTTCTGGCGGTTCGGAAGATGACCTCTGCACTTAAATCCGGGGTATTCATCTGTCAAAATTAACAACTCAAATCGGGCCTTATTCTACCTTCATTGTATGAATTTATTGAAGCCTGATACCTGGCCTAAGCTGCTACTGCTTATCGGAAGCAGGTACCTGGTATTTGCTGGTATTTTCTGGTTGATCTGGTATGTAGTTCTAAAGAAAAAAGTCAGGCTTTCAAAGATTCAGCAACGCTTTCCCAAAAGCAAGGATTATCTGCGGGAGATTGGTTATTCTATGTTTAGTGTGATCATTTTCGCAGCCTATCCTGCGGCCATGCTACTCAGTCCATTCCGGAAGTATACCCTTTATTATTCCAAAATTCATGACCATAGCTTGCTTTGGTTCTGGCTCGCGATACCGCTGATGTTCTTTTTGCACGACACGTATTTTTATTGGGTGCATCGATTGATGCATCATCCAAAGGTATTTCGCCGGGTGCACCTGGTCCATCATCAATCGACAAATCCATCTCCATTTGCGGCGCTGGCTTTTCATCCCTTTGAAGCCGTTTTGGAGGCGGCTGTTTTTGGGATGTTCCTGATGATTATGCCCTTGCATCCAATTCATTTGGCCATTTTTTTTACGGTGCAAATGGCCTATAATGTGTATGGGCATTTGGGTTGGGAGTTGTATTCCACAAAATTTCTCCAGGGACCAATTGGTAGGTGGATCAATACTTCCAGGGCGCATAATGCCCATCACCAGTATTTTACCGGCAATTATGGTTTGTATTTCCTATGGTGGGATCGCTGGTTTGGAACGATCAGAGAGGTTCGGTTTCCGCAGAAAATGAATGAGGTGGTGGAGGAAAGGAAGATTGAAATGATTGTGGGGAGGAATCCTGATCAAAATTCGAACAGCGGCACTAAAGGCCTTCCTTCGCCTGATGGATTTCCTGCCAAAGCAATTTAGCTTAGGAGCACCAGAGGCTTTCTAATGAAATGGATTAACCTTCTTAACAATCTCTAAAAATCATCCAACTCCTCCGAAGCCCCAAAATTCATATCCATCATGCTTCCCAGGATATCACCGAATGTTAGGGCGCCCGATTCGAGGCTTTTTTTGCTGATCAGGGAAAACTCGGACAGACCATGCAGGAGGAAGTCCATCAAAAGGGCTGCTTGTGCTGCATCCGCCTTTGGATACATGGCTTTTATGGCGGCATGCAGGCCATCCACACTATAGAGCTTCTCATAGTAGATAGCTTCAGAGGCATCTTCGGGCATCACCAATTCATGACCTTTGGCAAACCAGTCAATGATTGGTTGATATGGATTCAGCTTGGATTTTGCACCCGCCGCTGCCGCTTTTCCACTTGGCTTTTTAAAGGATTGCGGATCCGGAAAATAGTTCAGGAATACCGTACGGATCGCTTGTCCAATCAAGCGCCAGGCTACATTGGAGGGGCCTTCCTGTTCGCCTTCATAGACCAATTCGATCTTCCCGGTAATTCCGGGTATGGCACCCGTAAGATCTGCCATTCGCACCATTGTCCGGGATACCCCCTCATGAAGTGCCCTTCGTTCGGCAGTACTCACCAGATTTTCATAGGCAGCGATCGTCAGTCGGGCAGAGACACCACTCTTCTGATCGACATATTCGCTCTTCCGAGCTTCCATCGCTATTTGCTCCACCAGCAATTTGCACAGATCCGGCATTTCAACCCGGGCATCCTGTTCCGGAAGGATGTCAGCTTCCTGTTCGGTGATAGCCTGGCTAACCTCCACTGTTTTCGGATAGTGGGTAATGATCTGGCTTTCGATGCGGTCCTTAAGCGGTGTTACAATCGATCCACGATTGGTATAGTCCTCCGGATTTGCTGTGAACACAAAGAGAATATCCAATGAAAGGCGCAGTTTAAAGCCCCGGATCTGGATATCCCCTTCCTGAAGGATATTAAAGAGAGCCACCTGAATTCGGGCCTGCAGATCGGGCAATTCATTGATCACGAATATGCCCCGGTGGGATCTTGGAATGATGCCATAGTGAAGGACGCGTTCATCCGCAAAACTGAGGCGCATATTGGCGGCTTTGATGGGATCCACATCTCCGATGATATCGGCCACACTCACATCTGGTGTTGCCAATTTCTCACCATAACGGGCACTCCGGTGCATCCATTCGATAGGAGTTTCATCACCCATATCAGCAATGGTAACGCGGGCGTGATGGGAGATCGGCCGGAAGGGATCATCATTGATGTCGGAACCAGCAACCACCGGAATCCACTCATCCAGCAAGGAAGTCATCTCACGGGCCATTCGGGTCTTGGCCTGTCCTCGTAGACCCAGGAACAGGATATTATGGCGGGAAAGCAGGGCCCGTTCTACATCCGGAATGACCGTATCCTCATACCCGATGATTCCATGAAAGGGGTTTTGTTTTTCCTGAATGGAGCGTATCAGATTCTGCCGGACTTCTTCCTTAACGGACCGGCTCTTGTAACCGGACTCGCGTAACTGACCAAGGGTATATATCTGTGGATGGGGATTCATTATTGACATAAATAGTTCTAAAAAAAGATGGAAACGAACATACAGGGCGATCTTATCACATCCCGTTTTTTCGACCAGCCTAAAAGTACAGGTAAGTAACAAAGCATCGGCCCAAAGGGTTGCAATGCACCTATAAAGTTTTATGAAGTCTTAATAGTGAAGGGATAACACGGATAGCTTTTAAGTAGGTTTTCCTAAAAATGTGAGATTACTTCGGTGTGGCCGAGCCTCCTCCGCGCAATGACGGTTGCCTGGAGGGATTTGTACCTTCAAAATAGCTGCCCTGTACCTTTATATTTAGTTGTTTCTTTAATCCCCAACCCTCCTTTTCTATGCTTCGGCGGGGAACCCTAAAGGTGTGGGACAACTGCAGTGACTGACGAAGCAATCGCACTCGTTACTTCCTGAGCTTATGAATGCTCTGCAGATCTCCAAGAAATTATGAGATTGCTTCGACGTCACAAAGCCTCCTCCTTGCAATGACGGCAGTTTACTACCTCGCCGACTTCAAATCCTTTAAAATCGCATCCAGTCGCTGAATTTTTTTCTCGGAGGCGGGCGTCTCCATTAGCTTGACATCATAGCCGGTCTGATTATCCCCTGCCGTCCAGGTTCCTGTAAAAACTTTATCCTTCAATTCCAGGTCCATTACAGCATTCTGTGGCACCTCACTCATTTGCCATTTACCCTCCGCATTCCGGGTCACCTCCAGGAGAATATAGTCATCCTGGTCACCGAATTTATAAATGGCCTCCCAGGAACAAATACCCGATGGACAACCCCCTTTCAAGGATCGAACATACAATTGAACCGCAATTTCATTATCAAACATGCCGGAATAAAACTTACGTTCCACAACAATCCTGGGTACATTTTTGGGCACCTCCTCCTCCTCTACTATAACCTTCGTGGAATCCTTCGCCAGGCTGTCAGCTCCCGGTTTTTTGCGTTTGTGTGCCTCGAAATAAGCATCCTCCCATTCATCCCGGGTTCCGGCCTCATAGAGTTCCCGAAGCTCTCCGCCATACCATTCATTTTTTATCTGAAGGATATTCCCAACCATGAGTCCATACACATGCCTGCTGGCCATGTCGGTAAAAAACAGATACCCTACAAAACGGACAGGTGCCAGTTTTTCATTCAATGCATTGCGCGTCTGGTGCTGTTTGAGAAGTTCATAACGCAGCGGAATAATACTTTCCCAATGTATCCCCATTGCATCTCCCGTGGCGATTACAGAATCAAAGGAGGATTTCAGATGGACTTTCAAATTGGAATCCGCATGTAGCAGCATGGTTGCATTGTTCTGCAAGCCCTGCATTTCCTGGAATTCCTTTGAATTTTTATCCGCATATTCCATAACGATCTTGGAAAGCGTATCCATATCCGGCCATAGGGATATATAACAATAGGCATCCTTTTGCGCTAGGCATCCTTCCAGGCGGCGGATATGGATCTGTTCTGTATTTCCCTCCACCACATGTTTCTTGGGTTGCGCCTGGAGCTTACTTGCGAAAGGAAGTATCAGGCACATCAGAAAGAGTAAGGGAGCACCTAAATTCAGATGTTTCATAACTAGCTAAACAATTCGTTGAAGCGTTGGGCGGGCCGGGCAATAATGGCTTTTGAACCATATTCCACTACGGGTCGTTCGATCAGCAGAGGATGCTCCACCATAAGCCGGATCAATCCAGCTTTATTCCGTTTTTTCCCTTCTGTGAGTTCCTTAAACAGCGGTTCCTGCTGACGGATCAATTGAATCGCGGGAATATCCAGTTTTTCCAGGAGGGAGCGAATTTCCGATCGATCAAGGGGCGATTCCAGATAATACCGGATCTTGTAGGGTAGGCCCATTTCGATAATCAAATCAAGCGCTTCCCTGCTTTTGCTGCAACGGTTATTATGATACAGGGTCAGCATGCTTAAAATACCATTTCCGGAACATCTTCCGCAATTTGAAGACGGCCGGCAGTCTTGGCGCGAATCTCTTCAACACTAACGCCGGGAGCCCGTTCATCGCAGCGAAAGCCCTCCGGAGTAATCGAAAATACACCCAGGTCACTAACTATTTTGCGGACACAATGCACCCCTGTAAGCGGCAAAGTGCATTTAGGAAGCAACTTGCTTTCGCCTTTAGGATTGGTATGCTGCATCGCCACAATAATATTCTTGGCAGCCGCAACCAGGTCCATGGCACCGCCCATCCCCTTAACCATTTTACCTGGAATCTTCCAATTCGCGATATCGCCGTTCTCGGAAACTTCCATGGCACCCAATACCGTCAGATTCACCCGGCCAGCACGAATCATTCCAAAGCTCATAGCGGAATCAAAAATGGCGGAACCCGGAAGTTTGGTGATGGTTTGTTTACCGGCATTGATCATATCAGCATCTTCTTCGCCTTCATAGGGAAATGGCCCCATTCCTAATAATCCGTTCTCGGATTGCAGCACCACATTGATCCCTTCCGGAATGTAATTCGCCACCAATGTTGGGATGCCGATACCCAGGTTAACATAGAACCCATCTTCCAATTCCCGGGCGATACGGCGGGCTATCTGTATTTTATCTAAAGCCATGATTTGATTGTTGTTTGTTGAAAAAGAACCGGGCTGCATGGAGCAAACAACCCATTAAAAAGATCATTCAGTCTCAATGAGCATCCCGCTTCCGAACGGTTCTTTGTTCAATTCGTTTTTCATAATTGCTGCCTTGGAAAATACGGTTGACATATATCCCCGGGACATGAATGAAATTAGGATCGAGGTCACCAGGTTCCACGAGTTCTTCAACCTCCGCAATGGTGATCTTACCGGCCATCGCCATCAGGGGATTAAAATTCCGGGCAGTATCCTTGAAAATCAGGTTGCCCATGGTATCTCCTTTCCAGGCTTTCACAATGGCAAAATCAGCATCGAAAGCCTCTTCGATCAGGTATTCCCGACCATCCCGGGTAATGGTTTCTTTACCATTGGCAACTTCCGTTCCAACACCTGCCAGTACCGGTACGAATGGAATTCCATATCCGGCAATCATACAACGTGTGGCGAGTGTCCCCTGTGGTATCAGGTCAACTTCCAATTCTCCGGAAAGCAGCTGACGTTCAAACTCGGCATTTTCACCGACGTAAGAAGCGATCATTTTTTTGATCTGATGTTTCTTCAGCAGCAAGCCAAGTCCGAAATCATCCACACCTGCATTATTGGAAATACAGGTCAGGCCATTGACATCTTTACGGACCAGTGCATTGATACAATTTTCAGGGATGCCGCAGAGGCCGAAACCGCCCAGCATGATCGTTGCGCCAGAAGGAATATCCTTTATGGCCTCATCGGCATTTGAAACTACTTTATTCATAATTTTTAGGCTATTGACACAATGAAGGTAATTCGCAGCTATCAAGATTGTTTCTTGTAGTAGAGCGTACTACATTGATCCGCTTTAAAGATTGCATTTGCTGTGCCTTTCAGCATTTCAACACTGACAGCATTATAACGAACCAGTTCTTCATTAATATAATTGGCATTGCCGAGTAATTCATAGAATGCCAGGTTATTGGCCCTGTTAAGAATACTCATGTCCTCAAACTCGATCATGGCTGTAATTTTATTCTTGGCTTTCTGAAGTTCGTCAGCGGTAACGCCTTCAGCGATCAGTTTATCAATTTCTGCCTGCACCGCCTGATCCGCCTCCTCGAGGCTCTTGCCATTAACAATCTTACCTTCTACCACCAACAGACCCGGATCCAAGGAACCGGTGTGATGGCATTGAATATTGCTAAAGAACTGTTGCTCTTTTACAAGTTTCTGATGAAGCCGGGATGAAATGCCATTTCCGAGGATTTCTGTGATCAGATCACAGGCATAATAAGGCTGGGTCATTCTGCCGGGCATATGCCAGGCTTTATACAGGGCGTCCAGCGGCACTTCCGCCACAACCGTGCGTTTGCGGGGGCCTTCCTGTTCGGGCTCCTGGGGAATATTGCGATGATATTTTTCTCCGGCCGGAATAGCGCCAAACCATTTTTCCGCTAAGGGAAGTACTTCAGGAACGGTGATATTGCCAGCGACACAAAGTATGGCATTACTTGGATTGTAATGCTTTGAAAAGAATGCCTTGACATCTTCCAATGAGGCTTCCTCAATCTGCTTCAGATTCTTGCCAATCGTTTGCCACTGATATGGGTGGACATGATAGGCCAGGGCACGGAGCTGTTCCCAAGCGTCTCCGTAGGGTTTATTGATATAGTGTTCCTTGAATTCTTCACTGACCACTTTGCGTTGCACATCCAGGCTATTCTGAGAGAAAGCAAGGTTGAGCATCCGGTCACTTTCCAGCCAGAATGCCGTTTCCAGGTTCTGTTTAGGAATCTGGACGTAATAGTTCGTGATGTCATTGGTGGTATAGGCATTGTTTTCACCCCCGGCCATTTGTAAGGGTTCATCATACACCGGGATATTAACGGAGCCGCCAAACATCAGGTGTTCAAACAAATGCGCGAAACCGGTACGTTCCGGATCTTCATCCCTTGCACCTACATCGTATAAAACGTTTACCGCTACCATCGGGGTAGTGGAATCTGTATGGACCAAAACCCGGAGACCATTGCCAAGCGTTAACCGTTCGAACTGAAGTTTCATAGGGCTCAAAAGTACATCCGGAATGTTTGCGCTGAATCTTCTTAAAATGGATACCAGGGTTTCGCCTTAAGGCATGCGAAAGGAATAAATAGGGCAATTCAGGAATACTCCGGCTAATTGTTCATTTATAATAATCTTTATAAGTGGGTGTCCGAATTGCATAAATCTGTCAGCAATGCCATTCCGATATGCCCGCGTACCTTTATCGCATGCCAATAATATTAAGTGTGAGGGGGAAGGAACCTCAGATACCATCGAGTTGTTTTATAGCACCCAATGCCACAATAGTGGGAGATGTGACGGTGGGCGAAAACTGTAGTTTTTGGTTCAATGCAGTGGTTCGTGGCGATGTGAACAGCATTAAAATGGGCAATAAGGTGAATGTACAGGATGGTGCCTGTATCCATTGTACCTATGAAAAGGCAGCGACGGAAATCGGGAATAATGTAAGTATCGGCCATCATGCACTGGTTCATGGCTGTACGATCGAGGATAATGTGCTGATCGGGATGGGCGCTATCGTTATGGATGGGGCACGGATTGGGACGGGAAGCATAATTGCTGCCGGCGCGGTTGTACTGGAGAATACGGAAGTACCTCCAGGATCCATATTTGCGGGCGTTCCGGCCAAAAAGGTTAAGGAAATCAGCAAGGAATTATTGGTTGGAGAAGTGGATCGCATTGCCAATAATTATGTCATGTACAGTTCCTGGTTCCAGAATCCCGAATAGGTAGGCAGGGTGATTTTTTGATTTTTTTTTCAAAAGCTTGCATTAAATAGGCTTAGCCACTACATTTGTCGCCAATCTGTAACAAAAACTTTCGCACATCCTTTATGAAGAAACTCATCCTCTCCCTTTTTGCTGCGGGCTTTGCAGCGTCATCATTCGCACATGGTGGTTTGCAAGAAGGTAGCATCCTGCTATATGGTGTAGGTACTTATGGTAATGATCATGGAACGTCTACCAGCAAATTCGGAACTGGCAATGCTAATACAACGGATAATCCCCGTATGCAAAATTGGACGGTTTCTCCAGGTCTTGGCTATAGCATCACCGATTGCTTTACGGTAGGTATTGATGTTAATTACAATGGTACTAAAACCACCTACGATACTAAAACGATCACTGTTCCTGGTTTCGATCAGAAGAAGACGTATGATCTGGGTGTAGGTCCTTTTGTTCGTATGACTTGCCCTTTAACAGGTCGCTTTTTCACATTTACTCAATTTGAGGCGCACTATAACACAGGCCGTGAGACCTATCGCACTGTAACTGCTGTAACTGGCGGTAATAGCTGGGTTAGTGATAACACTTATAAGGGATTTGATATGGCGCTTACTCCTGCTGTAGGGGTTATGCTCACCAAGAGCCTGGGTCTTACGTTTGCTATTGGTGGAATCAATTATGGTTACAACAAATGGACATATAGCCCATACCTGATGGGTTCTAACACTCCAGGTTCAAACTTCGAAGGCAAGGATAACAAATTCAATATCACTTTTGGCCAACAAGTTAATTTCGGTATCCAGAAATATTTTGGTGGTCATCATTCTCACCACATGCATGGTGAGCCAATGGATGAATCACATCGCGTTGATGGCAACGATGATGATGATGATAACAATGGCAAGAAGAAGAAAAAGCATGAAGACGAGTAATCGTCGATCATTTTTTAAAAAGGCTGCTCTCCGGAGCGGCCTTTTTTATGCCTGATAATCTCTAATTTACAGGTGATGGATCCGAACTTGAGGGATCCTTACGCTTCATACTCTACATTTGAATACTTTACGAAAGGAGGAGGATCTATAGTGACAATATCCGGATTTTCTTAGGGATATCAAGTTCAACCCGATAAAAAGACCCTGCTAATTTCCACTTCCTAAAATCCCAATACTGATTGTATGATCCCTGAATGGCAAAAAGGCATAGTGGAACGAATTGAGGTGGTGAATTCAGTCACCCGACGGTTTTTTATTTCACTTCCAACTACCATCCATTTTGATTTCAAGCCAGGTCAGTTTGTGACCCTCGACCTTCCGATCCATGAACAACGTAACCGGCGCTGGAGATCCTATAGCATTGCTTCTGCGCCTGACAACAGCAATATCATAGAATTGATCATTGTGCTTCTTGAATCCGGTGCCGGGACGCAGTACCTTTTTCATCAGATCCAGGAGGGAAGTGAACTAACCCTGCGAGGACCTCATGGGGTATTTGTACTTCCTGATAATCTTCAGGAGGATTTGTTCTTAATCTCCACTGGAACTGGAATTGCTCCCTTCCGGAGTATGGCCCAATACCTGGACAAACAGGCCATTCCCCATGGCCCGATCCATATGATCTTCGGTACCAGAACCCAGGATGAATTGTTGTACCGGGATGAAATGGAACGCCTGGCATCACGCGATTCCAACTTTCATTATTATCCTACACTAAGCCGCGAATCATGGGCTGGGCGCAGCGGATATGTCCACCCCATCTATGAAGAATTATGCGCTGGACATCAGCCCGCCAGTTTCATGCTTTGCGGTTGGAAAGCAATGATTGATGAAGCCAAGCAACGCATCCTTAATATGGGATATGACAAAAAACAGATACACCTGGAGTTGTATGGGTAGACATAGGGTATGCCCGGAACCTTATTTTTTCACTTGTAGCAAGGCAGTATACTCTGTAGGTGCCGAAAGAATCGATAGTGCTTTCGCTAGTTCAAGATCCGTTTGCATGCTATTGGCGATCCTCCCGCGTTGGTAATAATATCTCGAGACGATTTCATTCTCCAGCATGGTTTTGACTTCTGCCTGGTTTTTTACGAGGTCTGCTTTTTTATCATGGCCCACCTTATTTCGTAGTGCAGCGAATTCGTTCTTCGCAGCATCAAAGTACTTCTCCTTGATCGCAGTTTGTTGCAACGAATCGAGTGCGTCTTCCGTACTGGTCTTATAGGCGTAATCTTTGCCTTCCAGCCATTTTGTAAAATCAGCCCATTCCGTAGCGCTCAGACTGAAGGCCATGGGATCCCCGATCGTTGCGTGCTTGCGGACGTATTGGGTCGCATAATCGAAGAGGAAGTTTTTGGTATAGAGAGCAATTGCCAGCTTACTTACCGGGGCATTCTTGACCTCCACATCGACATCCACCCCACCCCCACTTAATACCTTGCGACCACCCTTTGTTTTAAAGGCTTTTTTGAGGGAATCCGGCACCCGCCCGACACTGCCATCCGCATTCCGATGGGTATAATCCAGTGCCTGAATACAGCGTCCACTTGGAGTATAATACCGGGCGGTGGTCAATTTCAATCGGGCATTATAACCAAGAGGTCTGGTAGTCTGAACAAGGCCTTTACCATAGGATCTCTCGCCAATGATCACACCACGATCCAGGTCCTGCATAGTACCCGCAACGATTTCAGAGGCGCTCGCAGAGCTATGATTGACCAAAATGGTCAATGGAATTTTCAGGTCCCAGGCGGAGCCATTCGTTTTGAAATCCTTGTCCCAATCCTGCATTTTGCCCTTAGTACTTACGACTAATTGATCCTGGTCGATAAAAATATTGCAGACATTCACGGCTTCATCCAATAAACCTCCTGGGTTATTCCGCAAATCAAATACGACACCTTTCAAATCCGGGTGTACTGTTTTCAGGCTATCCAGGGCATTTCGGACCAATTTGGCACAACCGGGTGTGAACTGGGTCAGTCGAACGAAGGCAATATCTTTTGATGGACCGATAAGTCCAGCGAAAGGAACGGAGGATAATTCGATTTCACCCCTGGTTACTAGTTTAACGACATCATCTCCATTCAGGGCATCTTTTACGCGCATGGATACCTGGGTTCCTGGAGAGCCCTTAAGCAGGGAGCTGATATCATCAATGCTTTTCCCCTTGATAATCTGATTGTCGATTGAAATAATGAGGTCTCCCGGGTGTAGCCCCGCTTTTTGAGAAGGACTATTTTCATATACATCACCAATGTATATTAGGTCATCCCGGCGTCTCATGGTGGCTCCAATGCCTCCATATTTACCGGTAGTCATAAACTCATAATCCTCAATATCACTTTCCGTGATATAATTAGTATATGGGTCGAGATTATCAAGCATGGCATCTATTCCAACTTTGCTAAGTTTGCCAGGTTCGATTGGATCTACATAATAGGTATTCAATTCTTTAAATAAAGTAGCATAGATGTCCAGGTTTTTAGATACTTCAAATAAGGAATCGCTTCCTTTTGCCTGTATGAAAAAACCAATTGAAATAGCTAATGCCAGGGCTCCGAACCACTTTTTATTTCTTTTTATCTTTAGGTAAATCGCAGAAACCATATTTTTTGACTTAGGGAACTATTTAATTAGGCAAAGTACGAAGCCAGTTTCACAAATAGTTTGCTAAAAGAAATAAGTACAGGCACAATATTTGGAACTTCTAATAAGATTAGATAACTTGCCCATAATTCGAAAATTTGTGCCTTATGAGAAACGTTGTACTAGCTCTTTCTATTGTATTGATGCCTTTTTTAGCCGGGGCTCAGACATTTTTAACACAAAGTGGTACTTCTGATAGTACTACCGGTCTATTTACTGGTGGGACTGACCTTCAGATTGTCAATGGTTTAAAGAGCGCCAGCTCCAATACAGTTACTTTAAACTGGCATGTTTCCGGTTTTGTGTTAGGCACTGGATGGAAAGTCACTGGTTTTTGTGATAATAATACCTGTTATTATAATGATCCGGTTACTAAACCACCATATGGTGAAATTCTGAATGGCAAGGTTTATACTTCCTTTCCTTATGGAAACACTTTCGGTGATTTCCATGTCATTTTTGATCCTACTGCTGCAGCTAATCTGACATCTTCATGGGTTCAAGCCTTTGTTTTTGATCCCACAGGTAATTATGGCCGTACCTTGACTTTTGTTGGTAAGAAAAATGCCAATGGTGTTCTGAGTGTATCCGTATCTTCAGATGATGTGGTGGTTTATCCAAATCCAGCTAAGGATGCGGTGAATGTAATTTATGATGCCAAATCAAATGTAAAGACCATCGCGGTGTACAATTTGATCGGAAAGCTGATGGGCCCTGTTTATGTACCTTCCAGCAATACCAGTGCTAAAATTGATCTGAATGATGTTCCAAATGGTGTTTACTTCATCCGTTTAATGAATAATCAGGGTAATGTAGTGGCAACCCGCCGCTTTACCCGTCAGTAATATTCTGTAAAATGATTTTAAAATGGTCTCCAATGGGGGCCATTTTTTTTTGATTACCGAACCGCCGTTAACCGCCGGAATCGCCGTTGTTGGTCTTTTGACCAACGACTGAACGCGATCAAATCCTTTCAACTTTGGTTGGTGAGCATACCAATAACGGCGGGTAGCAAAGTTTTATTTCGTGGGGAACCACGGTCACAACGGGGATCGGGAACATTTCTTGCAGAAAGCCTATGGTTCAAATATGCAGTGAGTTTCATGCAGAATTTAAACTCCTCACTTCGAATGTTGGGGGTCAAAAGACCAACAACGGTGCTTGCAAGAGCGTGATACTTGAGACCTAATACTTGAGACCTGATACCCAATACCAGATACCTGATAATACAGAAAACAGCTTTCGACTTTCTACTTTCGACTTTCTACTAATAAAATGGAACAGCGATTGCTATAGACACTATCAGAATCAGTACTTTTAATCCTACTGAATCCATAACTTAATGAAGCAAGCCCTGCTAATCCTGATCACCCTGCTCTTAGGAGCTCAGGTTAAGGCCCAACAAAACTTTGTGGAGGGTACTATTGTTTATTCAGTAACCATTGGGCCCCTGGCCGGTGGAACCGGTTATACCGAACATGCCGGGACTTATACCATCATTGTTAAGGGATCGAATATCCGGAAGGAATTAAAGATGAATTCCGGCTATCATAATGTTTTGATCCGGAATAATAATTCAGGAAGTATTTTCTCGCTGCAACCCGCTGCGGGACAGAATTATGCCATTCAGCTTCAGGCCCAGGATTTAAAGGAACGGCAAAACCCGTATGAAGATTTTATACAAAAGGAGGAACAGGGAACTATGACCATTGCCGGTCAACAATGTCAGAAAGCGACGGTAACCTATAAGGACGGAAGTACCTCTTCCCTCTATTATACTTCGAGCTGGTTGTCACCGGACCCCACTTTATTCGATCGGTTCCCTGGAATTAAGTACATTCCCCTGACATTTGAATACCGCAATGAGGAAGGGATTACTATGCATTTCGCCGCTGAAAAAATGGAAGCGAAGCCCGTTGAAAGCGCACTATTCCGCGTTCCGCCCGATTTTAAGATCATCACCAATGCGGAGTACAAGGCTTTGCAACGATGATAATCTGCTGAAGCTTTAATGCGGGATTTGGATTAAATTTATACATGCATTTACGCATTCCGCTTATCCTGGGAATTTTGCTCCTGTTTCCATTTTTGGGATTTGGTGGTCGGGGTGTTTTTAAAAGCTGGGATGATGCCTTGGAACGTCCCCAGGATGTTCGGGTCCTTCGGATTAATTACTCCTCCATGGATTCCATACCAGATATCCTGGATAAATTTCCTAATCTGGAAGAATTGGACCTGGATCATAACCGGATCGTTAATATCCCTCAAAGTATTACGGCTTGTCATAAACTCCGGAAGATTAATTTTTTCCAAAACCGCTTACGGGAAATACCTGCCTTTATAGGTCAGGTAAAAAGTCTTGAAAGCATTACCATTAGCCATAATAACCTTAACCAACTACCAGAAGAAATCTGCGACCTGGATCAACTCCAGGAATTATTGTTGACAGGAAATGACCTGGAATACCTACCAAAAAATCTGGGTAGGTTAATGTCCCTGATACGACTTCGGGCTGGGGTCAATAAACTCACGGAGGTGCCGGAATCGATTATCCGTCTGAACAAGTTAGAAGTCCTGGATCTGAGTAATAATCTCCTGACATCCCTGCCAGCTTCGTTGGGTATGCTGAAGAATTTACGCTTCCTGTATCTGAGCCGGAATATGTTTTCCTACTTACCGGAATCAATGGGTCGGCTGGAAAAGCTTCAGGAATTAGATGTGGTTCGTTGTGGTGCTTTGCAATTGCCATTAAGCCTGTCAAATCTGTCGAGGCTGGACCGGGTATATATTGATGATCATACCACCTCCTTTTATCCCAATCCCATGTATAGCATCACACAACGTATTATCGTTGTGGGCAGGGAAGATGTATTTCCCTATCGCGCTACTCAGTAAAAAAGGTTCTTAGATGCCCACCATCAAAGGCATCAGCAGCATGAGTTCTTCCTCGCCTTCAATTTTCTCAACCGGACGGAAAATACCAGCGCGGGATGGTGTACTTAATTCCAACTGGATATCAACGCCATCCATATTGGCAATCATTTCGACCATCAGTTTGGCATTGAAGGCTATTTTCATGTCCTCACCGGTATAGCTACAGGCCAGGTTTTCCTTCCCTTCATAGGAGAAATCAATGTCCTGGGCACTCATCTGCAGGTTATTACCTTTAATGTCAAGAACCACCTGGTTAGTGGTCTTATTGGCAAAGACACTGACCCGGCGCAAGGCGCTCATAAATTCAGCCCGATTCAAAAGGAGACGGTAGGGATTATCCGTAGGAATGACTGCTTTGTAATCAGGGAATCGTGCATCGATGAGTCGGCAACTCATATTCAGGCGGCCGGTATTCACAAAAAGATGACTGCTATTATAGGATAATTCCAATTGGGTTTCATCAGCAGGCAAGGTACCCCGGAGCTGTTGCAGCGGTTTACGGGGAATTACAAAACCATCAGCCTGAGGTGGATGTACATCGTCCCGTTTGAACTGTACGAGGCGATGCGCGTCGGTGGAGACAAAGCTCAGACTGTCCGGTGTCAATTCGCAAAATACCCCAGTCATTGCCGGACGAAGGGTATCAGTACTTACCGCGAATAAGGTTTTATTGATGCATTCCATCAGGGCAACGGAAGGCATGTTGAATTGCGTAGCATCAGTGGCTGCAGGCTCTTTTGGAAAATCATCCGCCTTCTCACCACCGATCCGATATTTACCAACAGAGGATGACATTTCAATGCTCAGGTCCTTCTCATTAATGCTAAACGTGATTGGCTGCTCCGGAAGATTTTTAAGGTATTCCAAAAGGATCTTGGATGGGATGCAAATCCGGCCATCATCCTGAGCCTCACTTACATCCATTTGTACCCGCATCATGGTTTCCAGGTCTGTTGCAGTCAGGATCAGGGTATTTCCTTTCAGCTCAAACAGAAAATCTTCCAGTACAGACAACACCGTATTATTGGAAATGACCCCCCCAATTTGCTGGAGGTTTTTAAGGAGTGAGGTGGAAGTGACGATAAAGCGCATATGGAGTAAAACAGCTAATAATTCTGGTTAAGACAAAGATAGGGTTCAGGAAAAGGATTTTTATGGAATCCTGATTTATTACAAAGATTAAGGAAAATGCCGTCATTTTAAAGCGCATTCTACCAAAAGAGCGCAGGACAAGATACATCTGCCGGAACAGATATAAGGGGTCGTTCCAGTTGCCTAATCTAGTCTTATTTTACCTGAACCCGGATGCCTTCGCTATGGGCAGAAAACTCCGGAGCATACATGCACTGAATTGTGGCAATCCCATTTGAAAAATTCCCGGAATTGGTTACAAACAGAGAATATTCAAACACATATTTTCCTTTCGGCAAATACGAGAAGAAGAAATTACTGCTGACATCCTTGGTACTTTGGTAATAACCGAGTCCACCCTGCCATTGGTAGCCACTCAACACATTTACAGGCTCAAAACAGGAAGCACGGGCATCCTTTAGGTGCACATATTCCATATCCCGGTCTACAATCAGTTCGATCCGGGAACGAACCTTATCACCCTTCTGCAGCACATTGGTATTTGTGATGGGATCCAGCACCAGGCCCTGGTCGGTATTCCGTTCAATGAACAATTGTTTTTTGAGTTGCAGGGGCGTTGCGGCAGCCGTGATCTTATCCAGATCTTCAAAGTACTGCCAATAGACGGCGCCCCAGGATGGTTTGGAGGATGTTGCATTCGCAATCTTATCCATTTCCAGGGTGATCATGCCCATTTCGGGTTTCACCTGTTCCCCTTCAAACCGGATCTTGAAATAGCCGGTGCCTGCTTCCGACTGGATCTTATCGGAAGCTACGGTCTCATTGCCCAGTTTTATTTGAACCCTGGAATCCTCATTCAGCCACTGACTACCCTGGAGCAGTAGGGCATAACAGGCATCCGCGGTGCTCTTGGTAGTGGACCAGCTTTGTGTCTGTTTTTGTTTGAGCAGCCAGCGTTTCATCTCGTCTACCGTTTCCTGATCATTTGTTACTTCTGCGAAACATTCGATCAATAGACTCTGGGTCTCGATCGGCGCCTGCCACCACCACCAGCTGCGTTGATTGTCCATCCAGTACATGCCCATTTCTTCCTTGTAGATGGCAGTTTCCCGGAGGCTCTGAATAATATTTTCAGACGTCTGCTTGTCACCAGTCCGCTTCAGGATCAGTGCGATCATTCCCTTGCCATAAGGATTAAAATTGGACCAGAATTTGCGCACCTGCGTTTTATAAAAATTCGTGGCCTCTGTAGAAATACCGGTGGTAGGGATCTCCTTAAAGAAGGAGCGCATATACAGGTACTGGATCTCCGTATATCCAATTTGTTGCGCTTTCAGATCCACTTTCAATCGAAGCAGGGCCTGGTAGCGCGACATCATGTGTCGATCCAGGTAGTTCATACAGGATTTGCTGATGGCATCCATGGTAGGATCTTCGACACCCAGTTTTTTTAGGTGGCCGATGCCGCTTATGATATACTGGGTGATATAAGGGTCCGGACGATTGTCTCCTTTAAACCAGGGAAAGCCTCCTTCCGGCAAAAGCATATCCTGCAGCTTATGTGCAGTCCGGCTTAGTTCTCGTGCGAGTTTAGCACTTTCAAACAGGAGGGCAATATTCTTGTGTTGCTGGCTTTCATTTTTAGCATCCATTACCCAGGGTGTTTCTTCCAGCAAGGCTGATTTGAGTTCTTCATTCTTTTCAAGAGGTGAACTGTATGAAGAGAGCAAGGACGCTGTTTCCCATTTTTTAAAAATCTCTTTTACCCTTGGCGCTTTGTCCAGAATATGCGCGGCGAGGGCATTGGCATAAAAGCGGTTAAAGGTTTGCTCCGCACATTCGTATGGATATTCCATCAGGTAGGGCAATGCCTGAATCGCATACCAGGCCGGATTGCTGGTATATTCCAGTGTGATGGCGTGCTGCGCCAGGGTAGTTGAACCAGCGGACTGAAGGAGCTTGTCAAAACGGAAGGTTTTAGATCCACTGCCATTCATCCAGAGGGGCAGGGTTTCTGTGACCAGCATCCGATTGCTGATGACGGGAAGGGTATTTTCTTCACCATCGGTAAAGTCGCCGGCTTTGGCCAGAATACGGATGATCACCGGCTCATAGCGGCTTTCGGGGACATGAACCTTCCAACTAACAGAAGTACTGCCTCCAGCAGTCGCCTGGAATGGCGTATTAGGCTGGGTTATCCGGAAAGGAAGGAGGAGTGTCTTACCGGTAAGGGCATCCAGGATCTCGATGCTGGCGGTGCCATTCAATGATTTATCCCCCAAATTGACCACTTTGGTACTGAGTTCAATATCATCCCCCTGCCGTAGGAAGCGGGGAAGGCCCGGTTGCACCATGAGATCTTTCTGGGTTTTCACGGTTCCGGTGAGGTATCCGAGGCTCATATCCTTGGTATGTGCCAGGGCCAGGAGTTTCCATTCGGTAAGGGCTTCCGGTATTCTGAATTGGATGCGAACGGAACCTTCAGCATCTGTATGTAATTGAGGGTAGAAGAAGGCGGTTTCCTGCAGGTTGCTGCGGATGGGGATGTCTTTGGGAGCTGAGGAAGAATTGGCTCCATATGTTCCTTGGCTTTCAGGTAATACAGTATCCCTTCTTGAGTAAGTCCCTGTTGTTAACCCTATAACTGGATCTTCCTCGTCAACTGCACCATCTGCATCTGCCCTTGATTCAGCCATTGCCATAATTCCAGGAGCTGGTGCAGCTTTCATTACAGAATATGCCGATCTTTTCTTGTTTATTCTCAACTCCATCAATAATGAATTCATGTCTGAAATAATCATTAACTGATCATATCGTTTGGAATATGTTTCTAGCGGTTGTGAAGAATAGTCACCCAATCGCCGGACGGGCATTTGCCCAAAACCAATATTTGTAGACCATCCCACAGCAGTATTCAAACTGGCAAAAAGTTCTGGAATACTCCAATAATGTTGACGGAAGGCATCCAGAGAAGCATCATAAAGGGTTGCAGCTAATTCTGCGCCGATCTTTTCTTTTTGGTTTCCACGAATGATCATGGTCCACGTTTCTTCCGAGCCCGGAAGCAATTTGTCCCGGTGTGTTTCCCATTCGATATGCAGCTCTTTATTGGTCCAGGGAACATTGATACCGGCTTGTGCTGTATAGACGCGGTTATCCTTTATACTCACAAAGGCGAGGGCAAGTCCACCTCGATCCGATTCCTGGATATCCTGTTTCCAATTGTTGGAGCCTGCCTCTGCGCCAATATCCTGTTGATCCTGCTGAATGGCTTCACCCATGCGTTGGACCTGCCGGATAATATGTAAGCCGTTTAATCCAGTGACTACATCAATTCGTGCCTGTTCTCCAGGTCCCCTGTTTTGACCATTTGGGATCGCCAATAGAGGGGTGTATGCTTTACCGGCATTGTTCACATCCCAGACCTGCACAAATTTCTTGTCGTCAATGGCCTTGCCATTCTTGTCAAGGGCATGAATAGTGATGCAATACCAGCCATTCCTTGAGAATAAACCGGGTAATACGGATATTTTACCCTGGGCACTAGTTGTGAAAGGTTTGTCCAGGAGCGGTGCCGATTCCTTCCAGGTATGATAGTCGTCCTCATTCTTATAGGCATCCAGGGGAAATGCATTCCTGAATTCTGATTCTGATAGAATAAACTGATCGGGAACATTCCAAAGTCGCTTCCGGTAAACAATGGATGGTTGCTCCAGCTTGGTGATCTTCAGGTTGATGGTTGCGGCAACAAACTCACCATTCAGGTTTTGCGTGCTAATGACGAGGTTTTCCAAATCATGCGGGCTGGCCTGCATCGGGATCGGGGCTTTAAATTGCAGCGAACGATATCCTGCCGACAATGAAAAGGTTCCGGAGCGGGTCTCACCATTCAGATCTGTTACGTCTGCATAAACGGTATAGGTAAACACGGGCAGGGAACGTTCATCCACACTCCGGTCGGGAATTGTCTGAAAGGGGATTATAAACCGGCCATTGGCATCTGATTTGCTTTCTCCATGGCTAATTTCCTGTTCAGCAGATTGATTCCTTCCCCATAACCAGCTATAATACCAGAAAGGCCAACGGGTCTGACGGAGCACCCGATATTTTACGGTGGCACCATCTACGTTATTTCCAGCGTAAGCCAAAGCATGCCCGGTAACTATTACAGATTCATTCAGGGAATAATCGGCCTTCAGGGTATCCCAATCCACTTTGAATTTTGGGCGCTTATACTCTTCGACGGATATGTATACATTGCCTCCCAAACTGCACTCCAGGCGCATATTCCCGGTTAGTCCACCTGTTGGTGCTAAGAAGCTGCCGGTTACAGAACCCCACTCATTACTGGTTAATTTTTGTTCGGCAACCTTTTGAGAATTGACATCATAAAAACTGACTACCACCGATTTGCCTGCCAATACCTTGCTGTTTGTATGATCTGCATCCGAACTAACCAGGATGGCTTTATAGATAATGCGCTGACCTGGCCGGTATATACTCCGATCCGTGAATATAAATGCCTGCTCAGTGCTTTGCCTTGGTTGATCGTAACGGTAAAAATTGAGGTATTCACTGGAATAAAATGCATCATTGCCATACACAATCTTAATTCCATTGTAGGTGGTATTGGAACCTGGAATGGCAAAGGAACCATCCCTATTGGAGGTCCCTCCATTTATGGGATTAAAATCATAACGGTTTCTAGAATTATTATATTGCTGCTGGTAAAAGGTCAGTGAAGCACCCGCCAATGCTTGTCCACTTTTCCTGTCCAGTACATACCCTCCGGGATTTTTGCCCTGTTGCACATTTTGGGTGATTATGGATATACCGGTACTCTGGAAAACTCCAAAACAAAGGATATTATCACCCCGGCTGAAGTCTTCCTTGCCACTCAATAGAATGGCATACATGCCGATGGGTAGCCCTTCTAACTTAAGCTCGGCACTATGCATTAGCAAGTCTTCGGTACCCGGAAGTTTCTGAACTATGGTCCGAAGCGGAGTCATCTTGGTCAATTGATCCGTAAAGCTTTGTTCATCCAGTCGACCCAGGTAATTCTGGGGATCAATCTTCAGAATGCGAATCCAGGCCTGGCTTTGATTTTTATAACTCAGGAGGAGCCGAATGGGTTGATCTGGTAATGTAGTTTGTTCCGCTTTTAGTGAAAGCAACTTTGAAAGGATCTGTTGAAGCATTCCCTGGGCATTAGAAGCCCCTTCACTACTCGGGAATTTCCGGATGATCTGTTCCAGTTTTTGCCTTATTGCAATGAGGTCAATTTTTGGTGCAGAAAGTGCTTGCTGGGACGGCTGGTCATCCTCGTCTTCCATCCCGGAACTTTTTCCATTCATCATGAGACTGGCAAGCCGGAAGGATGCCATGGCTGATAGTGGATTATCCGGGTAGCTTGTTTCGATCTGCTTTAGCGCTTTTTGATACAACTTCAGCTTATCCGGATGAACGGAGTGTGCATTTACGAATTCCAGCCGTTGCAGATCCGCATCTATGAAGGCATCAGGTATGTTATCGGACTGGTGTAAGTCCAGGATTTCCTGATAAAGCAATAATGCCTGAAACTGGGATGAATTTGAGTCCTGGCTTTTGAATGACTGTTTGATGAATTGACCGGCCGGGGCAAAAGCAGCGGCATCATCCATTACAAATGCGAATGCCGGCTTGCTGATATCCTTTTCATCCAGGGAATAAAACTGGATGGCGCGGAAAGCCAGCAGGTCAAAAAGAGTCGGGCGAAGGTTGCGAGTATTCACGCCCTTATCCAGGACCGGATCAAAATCAGCAATAGGTATGGCTTTGAGACGGGCGGCCTCATGCAAGGATTCCTGGTATAACCGCAGAGATTGCTCCGCAAAGCGTGCCACATCCCATTGTGCAAAATCTTCCGGCTTGGTACTGGTATGTGTCCGGTCAAGAATTTTGTAGCGATGGCTTTCGTAATACTGCCAGTATAGCTGGGCGGCGATGCTTTTCCAAACGGCATTCAGGGGGAATGAAGTATTCCGCATTTCATGTTCGGCAAGGGCTATATTCAGGGAATCCGCATCCTCCGCATCCTGGGTATGCATCCGTATAAAATACAGCTGCGCCTTGAGCATGGATATGGATTGCTGCTTTGCTTTTGCTTCATCATACACCTGTTGAACAATGGCCCTTGCTGATTTTGGAAGCCCATTCCCGATCAGGGAATCAGCCTTCGTCCATTGCGCGGCATAAGGGTCTTTTGAATTCATTTGTGGTTGAGCCAGAAGCGTATTTGTGATAAAGCTAAACAGGATGAACAGGAATATCCGGAACGGCATAAACGGAAATATTGGATGATACAAAAGTAGTGATGTGGAAACTGGCCGGATTCCATAAATCCATTAGTATGTTGTTGTTAAAGCGAAACAATTGGCCTTATGGCATAGGTCCCTTCGACTTCGCTCAGGGACAGGGTTGATCCTGTTCCCCAATTATCAAATCATCAAATTGAACAGACCCTTCGACTTCGCTCAGGGATCGGGTTTCGACTTCGCTCAGGGATCGGGTTTCGACTTCGCTCAGGGATCGGGTTTCTACTTCGCTCAGGGATCGGGATCGAGTGTACCTCTAATAAACCCTACTTAATTGGAATAATTTTCAAACTTACGTAAGACCGCTGGCGCAAGCTTGCAGCTATAGCCGGTGAAAATGGCAAATCCAGCAGTTCTTAGACGGGGTCTGAGAACTACTTTTTACAGTTGGCCTGAAGTAAAAGCATATAAAGAGCATCTTTACCTTGGGGGGCTTATTTTCAAAAGCGATTTGGCAGATCTGACTATCAAGACGTTATGAGCGAAAATTAGCCGTCTTCAATTTTAACCGGACAACAGTGATCATCAAATTACCAAATTACCAAATCAGCTCCCTCCCTTAATAGGTACCGTAACCGCCTGCCCTGCATGGTCCAGGTCAAACCGGCCCCTGTGGATATACAGAATCTGTTCCAGCTCACCTGAATCCACATTCAGGGATGCCATCGGTACCTCTACCTGCAGATCCGGACAGGTAAAACAAAAATATGCGTCACTACTGCTGGATTGTAATCCCATATTAAAAAGATTGCCCCTGCTTGTAAACTGTTTCGTCCCTACATGCTCATCCCAAATATTCGCCCAGTCATAATTGCCATAATCCCTGGTTTCGATCCCCTTCCGGCTGATGGTACACAGTGGCTTACTATCAGACAATATGGATAGGGCAGAAGGATAGATCATCGTTACCTGAGCCACATCAGGATCATCAATGAATGGCGAATCCTCCTCAAAGCGTTGTTGCAATCGAGCCAGGGTCTGCCGCTGCTCAAAGCTCATGATGCCCGTCATCAACATGGGTGATTGCAGTGGTAAAAGCTGCTCCATTTCAGCGCAATGCTGAAACTGATGGATGTCAGCCACTCCGGAATAAGCCCATATCCGCCACTTCGGGGTGATCCAGATCGTATACACAAATGAACAAACGATCCCCGACACAATACAAACCAGAATGAACCAGTAGCTGAGTCCACAAAATGCCATTGCAATGCCCACAAACGGGCCGGATACCATGAACCACCTGGCCCCCTGAGTTATATCTTTTTTCCCGGCCTTCAGGGCTTCTTCAATAGTAATACTGCCCTGGGCCGGTAGTTCATTATAGCGCGGCATGGATTATGCTAGGTTAATTTCATTAAAAGTAAATAATATGATGACGACCCCATAGCCGTCAGAAGCAGTGGGTTTGTAACTGAAGCCAGCATCATTTTGGCAAAATGCCCCTAAGCATATTAACTTTCCAGTCCAGTCCCATGAAAGTCACGATACTCGGCAATAATTCGGCCCTGCCAGCCTATGGTAGAAGTCCGACGGCTCAGGTGGTATCGCTTTATGGACAGGATATCCTGATCGATTGCGGAGAAGGCACCCAGATTAAGATGCAACAGTATGGCATCCGGTGGCGGCACATGGACCATATTTTCATCTCGCACCTGCACGGAGACCATTACTTCGGCATTTTCGGGCTTTTAAATAGCATGAGCCTGTTGGGCCGTACATCAGCCCTTCATTTGTATGCACCAGCTCCATTGGAAGCGTTGATCAAGGGGGTTTTGGGGGTCGCTGATTCCACACTCTCCTATCCCTTCCACTTTCATGCATTACCTGAAACCGCCGAATTATTGGTGGACCATAAGCTCTTTTCCGTTTTATGTTTCCCAGTAGAACACCGCATCCAGTGCCATGGCTTCCTGATCACCCGAAAAACCAGAGGACGGAAATTATTGCCCGACAAGGCAGCACTAGCAGGCATTCCAACCTCCTTTTATGAACAATTAAAGAACGGGGAAGATTATACGGATCCCTCCGGACGGACCATTCAAAATGAAATGGTAACCACCGATGGACCAATTGCCAAACAATATGCTTTTTGCGCCGATACCCGGTATACGGCGTCTTTTCTGGATCATATCAGGGGCGTTGATATGATCTATCATGAGAGTACCTACCTGAGTGACAATGAAGCAAGGGCTACCGAACGATTCCACAGCACCGCCGCACAGGCTGCTATGATTGCTAAAGCGGCCGGCGCCAAGCAATTATTACTCGGGCATTATTCCTCCCGGTATCTGGATATCAGTGAATTTGCCGCTGAAGCACAGGCTATTTTCCCGAATTCACTGGCAACTGAGGAAGGGGCCGCTTACGAGCTTTAATCGTTTCCTAATCTAACCTATTGTTGGCTCCGGCACCCTGTTGTTCCGCAACAAGAATGGGATGTGCTGCGGCATAGGTCGTTTCCAGTTCCTCCAGGATGGGCAGCATCTTTTCCTTTGCAGCATGGGCTTTCGCCATCGTCTCCAATTTGGTCAGGTTCTCATACATATGCCTCACCCGGATCACCGAAACACTGCTTTTCAGAAAATGCGCCTGCCGGTAAATACTATCATAATCCTCCGTTTCACGCACCTGCTTTGACAATTGCTGCAGGCCCTCCGGCATTGTCCCCAGGAACAGGTTCATCACCTCCGTTATATACGCAGTATCATTTCCAGATAATTCATAGAGGTAGCTAAAGTCGACAAGGTCTTTGTTCATAACCTGATTGTTTGATGGTTTGTAGGAATCTTCCATTCTGGTAAACTTGAGTATTTCTGTAAAAAGATCCCTTGGTTCAAAAGGCTTTGAAATATATCCATTCATGCCACTCTGAAAGCAGCGTTCTGCCTCTCCCTTTAATGCATCGGCGGTCATCGCAATAATGGGGATATCATTCTTTAAATCATTCCGGATCATGCGGGTGGCCGTATATCCATCCATTTCAGGCATTTGCAGATCCATCAATATAGCATCGTACTTACCGGTTCCTAAAGCCTCCAGGGCTTGCCTTCCATTAGAGACCACCTGGGAGGTGGCACCCTGGCGGGCCAATGTATGCGTAACAACCTTTTGATTGATCAGATTGTCTTCCGCAACCAGCAAATGAACGCCTTTGAGCAGCAACTCATCATTGCCGATCTCCGATTGCAATGATTTATTCGGATCCACCGGAAGATTTGTTATTGCGAATGGAATGACGAATCCAAATGTGGAACCTTTACCCACCTCACTTTCCACCCACACTTTCCCTTTCTGCAATTCCACCAATTGCTTCACAATGGCCAATCCAAGGCCTGTACCCCCATATTTCCTGGAGGTATTGACATTATTCTGGGTAAAGCTTTCAAAGATCATTTGAAGTTTATCCCGGGGTATTCCGGTACCGGTATCCTTTACCAACACTTCCAGCAGACATTGATTGGGTTTTGGGGAGCGACAATTAACTTCTAGTTCTACACTTCCCAGAGAAGTAAATTTAAGTGCATTGCCAACCAGATTAATGATGATCTGTTGCAATCGCAAAGGATCACCCAGCAGGGCATCCGGTACATTATCATGGATCTGAACCTGCAGACGGATCAGCTTTTCCTCCGCTTTGAATTGAAGTGGTATGATCGCCCTTTTGATGGCATGTCTTGGCTTGAAGGGGATATGTTCGAATCGGAATTTACCAGAACGGATTTTGGAGAAATCCAGGATATCATTGATAATTGCCAGGAGGTGCCGGGCGGATTCCAGGATACTCTGGGCATACTCCATCTGGTCCGGACTTTGACGGGTACTCAGCAAAAGATTGCTCATCCCCATGATCCCGTTCATCGGAGTTCGGATCTCATGGCTCATATTCGCCAGGAAGGTTTCCTGTGCGCTGCGGGCTCGTTCTGCGGCCCGGGTAGCCTGCATCAACTGAAGCTCATTTTCTTTACGTTCGGTGATGTCAGTAGCCAGTCCACAAATGTTCTGCACTTCTCCATGAGAGTCCAACAGTGGGAATTTGACCACCCAGAAATACTGTTTCTTCCCTTCACGGATGACCACATCTTCATAGGTGACCATGCTTTTATGAAGGATCACCTGTTCATTAGCAAAACGGAAGTTCTGGCTGGCATTTTCAGGAAAGAGATCGGCATCCCGGTGCGTCAATAATTCTTCCGGGGACATCCCGAAGATTTCACAGAGCTTTTTATTGACCACCATATAGCGGCCCTCCAGGTCTTTGATATAAACGGCCGAAGGAATATTATCAATGATGTCCTGGGTCAGGCGATGTTGCTGCATCCGTTGCTGGGCAAGGGCTTTCAGCTGCTCTTCCATCTTTTTCTCCACGTCATTATCCCAGCCTATAACCTGCCATTCTTCGATCTTGCCGGTTTTATCCCGGAGGGGGAAAAATCGATAGGATACCCATTTGTCACGACCTTCCCGGGTATGAACTTTAAGATCCTGAGTCCGGATGAAGGGGTTGGAATTATTGTCCCAGCCTACAGCATCGGGAAGCAGGAGCGTAGAGGGTTTGCCTAGAATATGCTTAGCCGGAACACCGATTAGTTGCAGGATATTATGACTGATGTAACGGACAATCCCATCCATTCCGACGATGGCAGTGACGAAGCCGGAGCCTTCAACCAGGGAGGTATATCGGGCTTCTTCCCGACGAGCAATTTTCTCCGCATCCTGACGTTTCCGCTGGTTGCGATAGAGTTGTTGCATGCTGAAGATCAGTATGGCTCCCAGCAGGCTATAACTTATGAATGAATAGATGAGGCGGCGCTTACTGTAATATTCGAATACAGCGGTACGATCATGAAGAATAGTCCGGGCCTGATTCAGCATTCTTCGGGCCTGATCGGAGATGCGATTATTGAGTGATCGGATTTCCGGACCGGTTTCATGACCGTTTCGGAGCATGCCCAATTTCTCATGAATTAGCAAGCTTAATGCGGTCAGTTCTTCATTATCACGCGGGTTTGATCGCATGAGCAGGGTCAGGGTATCAATACTGCCACGCAATTCGGAGTCTTCAGCGAGATAAAGTCTGCTAGGCTGACCAGGGACCGTTCCTTGTCCATCTAAAGAAACGATGCGGATATAAATATCCTCAAGACGACTGATCACCTGATTGCTGTGACCGACCCAATCATGCGCGTCAACGCTCTTCCTGTAAAGATTAAATGACTGAAGAATAAAGCCAATAAAAATTACAATGATCGTTACGGATATCAGAATAAATGTCCGTTTTATTTGCATGAATTACATGTCATTAGTTTTTTGCTACAGAAAGGTTACGAAGGTAAACGATTGAGATTCGCCACCATCTATAGTTATATAAAGTTCGAAACCAGGGTTTATAGGAGAATACCCATAAAATTATAAGTACTTATTTGTTTAAGAATACACCAACAGGTCCATCTACATGGATTCGTTTAGTCAGAATCCCAATGATTGTAGCGGAATTTAAACAAAATCAACAACCATTATTGAAAACATCATGCCAATGTTGTTTGACAGGATATTTCCCGGAAAGAAAGAATAGACTAAATTTTTGTGGGGTATTTTTCTATCTTGTCCTAAATAAAATATCAATCATACACCATGAAAAGTAGCAATCACATCGTACTCGTAACGGGTGCCACAGGCGGGCTTGGCACGGCCATGTGCAAGGAATTATTTCAGAATGGTTACCGAGTAGCGGCGAACTATCGAAATAAGAGCAAGGCGGAAGAATGGAAAGCCAAAATGGATGCGGAAGGAATTGAAGTGCATTTATTTGAAGGGGATGTGACCGACTATGAAAGTGTCGGGAAAATGGTGGCTGATATCGAAGCCAGTCTGGGACCTATTGATATCCTGGTCAATAATGCCGGTATCACAAAGGATGGTCGTTTTTCCAAAATGAGTCCGGAAGATTGGAAAGCCGTTATTTCCACCAACCTGGATTCCGTATTTAATTGCTGTCGTCATGTGATTAATGGAATGATTGATCGAAAATTCGGCCGGATCATTAATATTTCTTCAGTGAATGGTCAACGCGGACAATTTGGACAGGCGAATTATTCGGCAGCGAAGGCGGGTATGCATGGATTTACTAAGACCTTAGCCATGGAAGTTGCCAAATATGGCGTGACGGTCAACACAATTTCTCCGGGTTATATAGGTACGGATATGGTGATGGCGGTAGAGCAAAAATACCGGGATGCGATTGTGGCGCAGATACCGGTTGGCCGGCTGGGAGGAACCCATGAGGTGGCGCACTTAGTAAGCTTCCTTGCGAGTGATGGTGCCAGTTTTATCACGGGTGCGAATTACAGTATTAATGGTGGTCAGCATGTTTATTAATAATTGAAATCGGTACGAGCACATTAATCGTCAATTTCAATCAAATCCATAATCCAGGTGTACTGTTTACCTGGATTGTGGATTTTTTTTTTGGGGGGGGCGGAATGCCAATTGTAGGATATAGAAAAATTAATGCAACGCATTTGGACGCGGTTAATAAAGCTATGGCAGGCACTCCTTCGCAATGCTACGACGGGGAACCCTTAGGCCAGCGGCTTTTCTAATGTAATTACATAACTCTGAAACCTATGGGCATAAAAAAAGATCGCAATTGCGATCTTTTTTTATGATGGGAATAAATCCCTTGTGCTTACTTGCCTTTTGGAGCGGCCTTCTTTGCAGGAGCGGCAGCTTTTTTAGCAGGGGCAGCAGCTTTCTTTGCTGGTGCAGCGGCTTTTTTAGCAGGAGCGGCAGCTTTCTTGGCAGGAGCGGCAGCTTTCTTGGCTGGTGCAGCGGCTTTTTTAGCTGGAGCGGCGGCTTTCTTTGCAGGAGCTGCTGCTTTCTTTGCTGGTGCGGCGGCCTTTTTCGGCGCGGCTGATTTTGGAGCGGCTGCTTTTTTTGCTGGTGCAGCGGCTTTTTTCGCAGGTGCGGCCTTCTTAGGGGCGGCTTTCTTTGCGGTTGCCATACGTTGTGAATTTAATGGTTAACAATAAACCGACTATAAGCAAGTACCTGGCGGGTTAGTTGTGTGCCCGATACATTGTTCCAAATTTATGACCATCCCTATCAACAACAAAGTGCATAGGGTAATTGAATACTCCATGCACTTCCTATTCTTTGAACTCAAAGAACCCTTACTCAACCAAATTCTAAGCCTCTGCCGGAACTGCTGCTGCTGCAACGGTCTGAACCGAGATCAGGGTCTTATTACGGGTCTTACGGAATTCAACGACCCCATCTTTCAATGCGAAGATGGTAAAGTCCTTTCCTAAACCTACATTCTGACCCGGATGATATTGTGTACCGCGCTGACGCACGATGATATTCCCGGAGATAGCAGGTTGTCCACCATATATTTTTACACCAAGTCGTTTACTGTGCGAGTCGCGGCCGTTCTTTACCGAACCTTCACCTTTTTTATGTGCCATTACTTATTTGTGATTTGCAATTTGTGATTGATAATATGATAGCCTTCAGATTCAGAACCCAGATATTACTACCATAGGCTCCTTGACCGAATAAACTAATTTATGCGATAGCTCCGATCCGGATACGGGTCAGATACTGGCGGTGGCCATTGCTCTTTTGATAGCCCTTACGGCGCTTTTTCTTGAAGACGATCACCTTATCGCCTTTCAAATGATCAAGGATTTCAGCTTCTACGGAAAGACCCAGGTCACTTCCTGCCTTAAATCCATTATCGCCGCCTGTCATCAGGACTTCCTTGAAGGAAACCTTGTCGCCAGTATTACCGGCAAGACGGTGAACGAAAATTTCCTGGCCACTACGCACTTTAAACTGCTGACCGGCTATTGTTACAATCGCAAACATGACTTCTCAAAATATTTGGCGGCAAAGGTAATACAGAATTACTTTTCGGTGCAAATTAAAATTCAAAGAACTACAGGACATTTCTGTCCTGACATTAAAAGTCGTTCCTCATCACCCCACTACCAACTTTAGTTATCCACCTATGTGGATTACATTTAGGCCCTGTACCATAGTTCAGTATGAAGATCAAATCATTCCTTGCACGGCCCTACGCTTCCATTGTCAACAATAGAGTTCGTAAATCCGCTACCACTGCGGTTCCCGACCAGGAATCCATATTACAATCCCTGATCAAAACCGGTAGCAAAACCATTTTCGGGAAGGATCATCATCTCAGCAATACCAGCAATTACAAGGAATTCAAACAAGCCATTCCCATCCGTGATTACGAAGCAATGCTTCCTTATATCAATCAAATCAAGGAAGGAAAACAACATGTTCTCTGGAAAGGCAAGCCTATATATTTTGCTAAAACCAGTGGTACCACCAGCGGAGTAAAGTATATTCCGATCACTAAAGACTCCATCGACAACCATATTGACACGGCAAAATTTGCCCTACTGTGCTATATGGCCGAAAGCGGAAAACCTGAATTTGCCGATGGCCGAATGATCTTCCTTTCTGGTTCACCCGTCCTCGAACGGGTCGGTGGAATACCTACTGGCCGACTCAGCGGAATTGTCAATCACTTCGTACCCCGATACCTGCGTTCCAACCAACTCCCCTCCTTCGAAACCAATTGCATTGAAGACTGGGAAACCAAACTGCGCCGGATCGTTGACGAAACCATTTCTGAAGGGATGACCCTTATTTCCGGCATCCCTCCATGGATGCAGATGTATTTCGACTGGCTCCAGGAACGCAGTGATGGGAAAAAAATCAAGGAACTATTTCCAAACCTGCAGGTCCTGGTACACGGAGGTGTGGCTTTTGAACCTTACAAAGCGAAACTTTTCGATTCCTTGGGCGGCCCCATCGATACTATAGAGACCTTTCCTGCCTCTGAAGGATTCTTTGCCTTCCAGGATACCATGCATGAAGAAGGACTCCTGCTTAATACCGACAGCGGCATTTATTTCGAGTTTATTCCCGCCGCCGAAATCTTTGCTCCACAAGCTACCCGTCTTTCCCTGGCTGAAGTAAAAATCGGGGAGAACTATGCCCTCATCATCAATAGTAACGCAGGTCTCTGGGGTTATAATATCGGCGATACTATTCGCTTTGTAAGCCTCAACCCATACCGGATCGTTGTTACTGGTCGCATCAAACATTTTATCTCTGCCTTTGGCGAACATGTCATTGGAGAAGAGGTGGAAGCCGCTCTATCTTCCGCAGCTACAGAAATGGATGCCCGGGTCATTGAATTTACGGTGGCTCCAATGATTCAGATCCAGGGGGGATTGCCGTTCCATGAATGGTTCATCGCCTTCGAACATGCCCCAGCCGATCTTTCTGCCTTTGCTGCAAAAGTGGATCAGACCCTCCGTAAAAAGAATATCTATTATGATGACCTGATCCGGGGAGGAATCCTTCAACCGCTGAAAATCCGGATCATGCGTCCCGATGCTTTCATTGAATACATGAAACAGGAAGGAAAACTCGGAGGCCAAAATAAAGTACCGCGCCTGAGCAACGACCGGAAAATAGCGGATAGCCTGAGGGCCTGGATGGCGTGAGGAAGCCTAAAGTAGAACGTAAAAAGTAGAAAGCTGTTTTCTATAGAATCAGGTAGCAGATAGCGGGTATCTGGGATCTGGAATCAGGCTGTTGGGAGGACCACCCAAGGCCTATAGGTGCGGGGCAACTTTTGTGAACCCGCAAGGCAACTCCACCCCTCTGCATGAAACTCCCCGTGGCCGCCGAAGTGGATAACGAAGGAGGCCCGATCCCGCAGCGTCGTAGCGCCCCCGCGAGAAACCCCTGCCCCCTCTGCTTCCCCCTCCTCTGCATCTCTGCGTGAAACTCCCTTGGCCGCCGAAGTGGATAACGAAGGAGGCCCGCGCCCTTTGCGTGAAACATTTAAAACCTCGGACAGGTATGCTTATCCTCGTAATGATGTCCCAGGAAACCTGTAATAAATGCCGTCAGCTCCAGTCCGCCCCGCATCTTTGATACATCCTTTAGTGTGGAGGTATTGATATCATAGGATATCCCAAAGCTTTGTTTTTTATAATCCAGTTTCAGGCTTGGAATGATCGCATCATTCAATCGGTAAAAGGCACCGCCACTAATTGCAAAGGATTGTTTATTACTCTGATCCAATCGCCCCCAACGTAACATCGCTCCCAGAATAGTTTCCCGGTATTGCCCTTGCATCGCATAATTCGCATGAACCTGGGTACTCCAGATATCATTCAGCGTAACGTTCAAACCAAAACTGCCATTCCAGCGGGTAGCCAGATTTAATACTTCCGATTGATCCGAGAATGTAGCCCGTGGCTGCGTCAGATGATAGGCACTAAGTCCCAGAAAATATACCACATTATTGTTTTCCCCAACCCCACTATTAAACGACACGCCGGCACCAAGATCCCAATGGGAAAACTTGGCTACCGGCAAACTTTCACCGGCACCCAATGAGGGAACAACGACCCCCCCCTGGTATTGATTATCGAAGGTCAGCTTGCTAAGATCAAACGAACGCTGCAAATATCCCGCCGTAAAGCCGACGGATAAATACGATGCGTGTGAATCGCCCAGGTTTTTGTTATAGTTGATGGCCGGGTAAAAACTCGTGGTCTTTAAAACGGCAGCACCGGCTTTATCCGTACAGAAAATCGCAGATATCGTCAGGTAATCTGTTTGGCTATGATTGATTGAAAAACGTGTTTCCGCGCTGGCCAAAATGGTTTGATAGGGACTGCCCACCGAACTCCATTGGTTCCGATAAACAACACCGGCTTTATAATCATCATTGAATATGCCTGTCAGTGCCGGATTGCGCAGTACCGCCGTTTCATAAAACTGCGAGAAATGGGTATCCTGTGCCCGTACGGCAAGCCCTGCCAATTGTGTAATGGCGAGGGCAAAAACTGCGATTTGAATTGTTCTTCTCATAACTGCACGTTTTTCCTGCTTTCCTTCCCAAATCCTCGAATCCATCCCAACAAAAATATCCGGAGCATCCTTCTACCGAAGGAGCATCACATTCCCCTGCCATTTGATCGGCTCACCGGTATCACAGACAGCATCCACCGTATAAACATACACATCGGGCGATAGTAAGCGACCGGCTTTCCGCCCATCCCAACCCTGAGTGCGGTCGTCAACCGTCATATTACTACGTTCAAAAACCACTTCACCCCAGCGATCATAGATCCGGAAATAATTAATGGTCTGCAAGCCCCTGCCTCTGGGGTAAAATACATCATTCACACCATTTCCGTCCGGTGTGAAGGTATTGGGTATGTATACCTGACTATGATCGCAGACAACGGTTATGTGGACACTATCCGTAGCATGACAATCGAAATCTGTGGAGGCGGTAACGATATACGTCACACTATGTTTGGGATTTGCCTCTGGCGCAGCACATTCCACGCAACTGAGATCCTCAGGAGGCGTCCATTCCCAATGGGTGATAAACAGAGATCCAAGTCCCTGAAGCTGCACTGGTGTACCTGCAATGACCGTCTGGTTGGCACCTGCATCCACCTTTGGAGTCGGATGAACCACAATATTCACATAACCTGTATCCGGCACACAGGAGGCTAGTTTTACAATCACCATATACTGGGTGTTGCTATCCGGATAAGCTAGTGGATTGCCAATATTGCCGGAGCTCAAATTTTTGGAAGGCATCCATGTGTAGGTTCCACCACCGGATGCGGATATGCTGATCGTATCCCCACTACAGATCACTGCACCCGGGCTCACAATTGCTTTAGCCTTGGTCCTGATCCGGACTGTAACGGTATCCTTCCCCGTACAACCATGTATATCGGTTCCTATGACCGTATATCTAGTATTGGAGATCGGGAACGCATAAGGATGGGTGCAGGAAGCGCAACTTAAGCTAATGCTTGGAGACCAGGCATAAGTTGCTCCACCTGTTGGCATTAAGATGGCTGAGTCTGTCAGACAGATCAGAGTGTCTTTGCCGGCATCAATAACTGGTAATGGATAAAAGGTAATACTACTATTCAAGGTATCCTTGCATCCGCTGCTGGTGCTGGTATAAAGGATGACGGCATAAGTTCCAGGTCCTGGATAGGTTTTACTTGGTGATGCTAAATTCGAAGTCGTTCCATCATGAAATCTCCAGGAACTTGGATTCAGACTTGAATACGCCCCTGAACTGGTATCGATGAACTGAATCGTACCCTTATCACAGGCAGGGAATGGACTGAATGTAAATCCAGCAATAACACCATCCACCTTTATCGTATCAATTCCGATGCTTTTGACGGAGCAACCCAGGTTATCAGTCAGGGTAATAGACGGCACATGAGGACCTGCCTTTGTATAGGTATGGCTAATGGTGGTATGGGTTGTACCAACCGGAGGCGTACCATCCCCGAAATCATAAACGAATCCAGGCACTCCATCCACATCCCTGGCTACAAAATTGACGTTTAATGGCGCACAGCCTTTTAATGGACTATAGCTCAGGACGCCGGCATAACCCAGGACCTTAACCCGGCCATAGGCGGTATCCCGGCAACCAGCCGCATTTGTGGCAATCAAGGCAACGGTATAAATCTTCGGACTGATATAGGTATTGGATGGATTCTGTAAGGTGGATCCTCCACCAGTTCCGAATGACCAGTTATAACTGATGGCTCCGGCACTACTGGTATTAGTAAAATTCACGCGTAAGGGCGGACAAACTGCGAGGGTATCATCCATGGTGAAACTAGCTTTGGGCCGGCCAATCACAACGATATAATTGAGTTTCGTCGCAGTATCACTACAGCCATTGGCATCCGTGACAATCAGCCGTACGGAGTAGGTGCCGGTGGCGGTATAAGTATGACTTGGCGATGAAAGCGTACTGGTGCCCCCATCCCCAAAATCCCAATTATACGTCAGGCTGTTACCCGTTGAAGAGGAATAAAAAATAAAAGGCGCGCCCAGACAGGCATTGTTTCCCTGGGTCGTCCAGATAGCTGAAGGGTGGGTTACCACCATGTAATTGGAAATAAATAGGGAATCCATACATCCCAGGTTATCGGTAACAATCAGCTTGATTCCATAAGTTCCCGGAAGCGGATAGGTATGCCCAATCGAGTTGGCACTGGTAGTGGCATTGGTACCATCCCCAAAATCCCAGTAGCGGGTGGTTGCCGTTGTCGGCGAAGGATAATAACTGGAATCTTTGAACGTAATGTAGGCCGGGGAGCAGCCACGAGGAGGTAGCGCCGAGAATTTTGGAATCGGAGCGCCAACGGTAATATAGTTTATCCGGAGGGCCGGAGTACTAAGGCAACTGTTTTCGTCCGCCACAACCACAGCGGCACTGTAAAGGCCACCACTAAAACCAGCGGTACTAAATCCCTGGACACCATAACCGCCATTGGAACTCGTAAAGGCCAGGTTCGGGGTACTACCGGTCCCTAACCACCAGGCAAAAGCCTGGGGTGTTTGCCCACCCGTCACAGTAGCCGTAAAATGAACCGAATCCCCTTTACATACGCTTGTTTTAGTAGCTACAAAACTTACGCTGATGGGGTTCAGATTTATCCGGTGTACAAGACTGTCTTTACAGCCTGTAAAAGAATTATAGGTTACCAGGCTGGTTACATAAACACCAGGGGCTCCATAGGTATGATCCGGATTGGTTGCGGTACTGCCTGAACCATCGCCGAAGTAATAAATATGCGAGGTGCCTCCGATAGACTGATAAGTGAAATGAACCAGTAAAGGGGTATCACAGCTCACTTTTACCAGCATCTGCGATTTGGGATCATTAACAACAATGTATTGCATCTTCGTGAGTGAATCAATGCATCCATTGATACCAGCGATCAACTGTACGTTATAAACCCCAGGAGTATAATAGGTTTCGATAGGATTTTGAGCTGTAGCGCCATTACCATCCCCAAAATCCCATTTCCAGGAATTCACAGGTAAATTGGTCGTAGTTGAACTATCATAGAAATTAACCGGCGTGTTGACACAAATCGTTCGCGGAAATGCCCCAAAATTGACCACAGGAAGATTCCCCCCTTTACGAATTACTGTATCACTTATGGTACAACCGTTACTGGTAGTTAAGGTGAGAATTACCGGATAGGTTCCTGGGGTATAATAGGTATGCGATACCGGAGCCGCAGAAGTTGATGTTCCTCCATCACCGAAGCTCCAATTGTACGAGCTTACAGGCAATGGATAATGCACCGGAACCGCATGTTTGGAAGGGTATAAAACGGTATCGTAGGTCAGCAGGCTATCCTGATAAGTGATATTAAGGGGCACACATCCGTCCATTTTATCCGAAACGACGAATAGGGCCATGGGCCATATCAGGACATTCTTGGAATAGGAGGAAGAACAGCCATAAGAATTATAGGCATTTACAATTACTACAAAGGTGTCGTTATATCCATAGGTATGCAGGGGCGATGTTCCGCTGCCGCTGGTGCCATCCCCAAAAAACCAGTTATAGGTAGTACCGGTAGAACCCGTAAGATTAAATTGGACGCCTATCGGTGCCGGACAAGGATTCTGTGGTGAGAAATTAAAGGTGGCATTGGGTTTGGGATTGATTGTGATCTGACTGGTAGCAGTGGTCGTACAGCCGCCCAGGGATACAAATTCAGTGATCGTAAAAATACCTGCCGTAGTATAGGTGTGTGCCGTAGTGTTTCCGGTGGCAGTGATCCCGTCTCCAAAATCCCAGGAGACCGAAACACCTGCAGTAGGAGACGTGTTTGCCATCGCAACACTGGCACCCTGACAGGCCGTTGAAGCCGCAGTAAATCCGGCCGACACAGTATAAAGCTTGATATAATTGATCTTCTTGACGGAATCGGTACAACCATGGCCGTCCGTCACAGTCAGTTTAACCGTATAGGATCCTACCGACCCATAGGAATGTGAAACAGATCCCGTGGCCGTCAGGGGTGAAGAACCATCCCCGAAATCCCAGGTATTGGTAAATGGACCTGTTCCGGAATTATTAGCCGTAAAAATGGTACTTCCATTCAGCGCACAAATGGCGGTGTCAGAAGCTGTAAAGTTGAGAACCGGGGCTGGATAAATACTGATATAATTCGGGATGGTATCCGTTGCAGGGCAACCTACTGTATTGATGGCCGTTAGCTTTACCGTATAAGTTCCGCTGTTGGTGTATGTATGGGTAGGGTTAGATGCTGCGGATGATCCACCATCACCGAAATCCCAGCCATAGGTTCCGGTTCCTGCCGAATTCCAGGTAATGTTGGGACTAAAACTAATGGCAGTGCCAATACATCCGGTGAGTGGGCTGCCACTAAAGGCTACTACCGGAACCTGCTTAACCGTTATGTAATTACTTTGCGTTTTGGTATTTGATCCGGAAGCATTTGTGACCGTCAACGTTACGGTATAGATACCTGGTACGGTATAGGCTACTATTGGGTTTTGGGAAGACGATGGGGGTATGAGGCTACTCCCGAATGTCCATAAATAGCTGGTCGGGCTTCCGGTACTGGTACTGGTAAAACTAACCACCATCGGAGCACAACCGGTTAATGGTGTTGCCGTAAAACTGGCTACAGGCTGAGCGAACGCCGGACCTGCAATTAATAATAGTAATACAAGTGGTAACGTTAGGCGCATAGGCCGGGTGGTTTATAGGTCAATCCCTTATCCAGATTACTACCAAGGTTTAGGACACAATGTGCGGGCTCTTTCATATTTGGCATTATTGAAAAGTCCGCTATGCATCACTGAAATCTCAAAACCTCCATCCCCATTATTGGCAGGCCGCAATTTACTGGTTGTAAAATCATACGAAGCCGTAATTGACATCTTCTTATAATCCACTTTTAGCGTTGGAATGGCGGCATCCGCTACGCGATAAAATACGCCCGCATATAAAGATAATGAAGGATCTGCTTCATTATTCGTAATGCGCTTCCAGCCAATCAGACCACCCGCAATAAATTCATTATAGACTCCCTGGCGTTGATAATTGGCATGAAACTGGATCCCATACTGATCCGTCAGGCGATAACTAAACCCTGCTGCCACATTCCACTTCATTTCAAGTCGGATCAATTGATTATTCTCATCAAATGATTCCTTGGGCCGGGTAAAGTGGTAGCTGGAAAGCCCTGCATAATAGGTGAGGCGTTCATCTGCCGCAGCACTGTTAATAGCAATCCCTACTCCCATGTCCCAATTCGACAGATGCGTATTGGTAAAAGTTTCGCCTGTTGGATTGGTATTGAGCCAGATCCCATTGATGTATTGAGAATTGGTGGTCATCTTACCCGGATCAAAAGAACGTTGAACAAAGCCACCTGTAAAGCCTGCCGTGATATAGGTTCTGGAACCATCCCCCAGATATTTGGTAAAATTGATCGCTGGATAGATCGCCACTGTTTTCAGATCAATACTTCCAGCCTGATCATAATAGCTTAAAAGCCCAACCGTGAAATAATCGCCGGATTGCCCTTTCACCGGTACCCTGGTTTCGGCACTTACCACACCTGTCTCAAAAGGTTTGGAAATAGAACTCCATTGCGAGCGATAAACAACCCCAATTTTATAATCCCCATTAAAGGTGCCCATCAATGCAGGGTTACGAAGTATGGCTGTTTCGTAAAACTGAGAGAAATGGATATCCTGTGCTTTTGAAATAAAAGCACCACACATCAACAAGCCAATAGTAAAAATCTTTTTCATACAGGGCATTTCTTAGGGTTAACTCATATTATCAATGACGGGAATTTACTATTGATGGTTGGCCATCACCCCATTCCCGAATCTATCCAACACACATTAAATTTAGCGAAGCAGGTTAATATCCCCTTTCCATTGTACAGTAGATCCATCCTCGCAACGGCTTTGCATGATATAAACATAAGTATCTGGAGGCAATGCCTGACCCTTATAGGTACCATCCCAACCCGCCAATTCATCATTCACATTAATATTACTGCGCTCAAACACCATTTCCCCCCAGCGATTGAACACCCGGAAGCTTGACATCTGGTCGATGCCTTCACCCCTTGGGAAGAAATGATCATTATTACCATCGCCATTCGGAGTGAAGGTATTTGGTATAAATACCAGGTCCCCATTGCAACGGACAAAAACCGTCACGCTATCCGATGTGAAACATCCATTCTTATCATAACCGGTAGCATAATAGGTATGCGTATACCGGGGATGCGCATTCGGCAGGAAGCAATCCAGGCAACTTAATGTGGTATCCGCTCTCCAAACGATATGATCAATGCCATATTGGGTGGGATGTAAGGTAACAGCAGTCCCCCTGGCCATCACTTCATCATTACCGGCACTGAAGATTGGTAAAGGATTCACCCCAACCGTTACCAGCACGGAATCGACCTTACAGGTGCCTTCCTGCGCAATCAAGAGATAGGTTGTGGTATGTGTTGGCGTCGCCAATGGTGAAGCGATCCTAGGACTATCCAGACTTTCTGCAGGCGCCCACAGGTAATGGTCGGCACCGCTTGCGAAAAGCCGGAAACTTTCTCCAATACAAATAGCTCCACCTGTTCCGGTAGAATCCGTTGTCTTAAGTTGTATATAAACCTTGATACTATCCCGGTTGATACATCCATTCTTATCCGTGCCTACCACATAATAATAGGTTGGCTGCGGTAGTATATACACTTTGGTCGTGTCACAAAGGGTACAACTCACCAGACTGGCAGGGCTCCATTGATAGGTGACCGCTCCTGTAGCGTATAAATAGGTTGAATCACCCGGACATAGTCCCTTATCGGGTGAACCCTGAACATTCGGTAATGGATTAATAAACACTTGCTTAGTAACCGTATCCTTACAACCATAAGCATTCTGGGAAACCAGCATTACGGTGTGATTGCCTGAGCTATGGAAATTATAACTCAGTGAGGGACTAATGGACGTATCACCTGCCCCGAAATACCAGAACCAACTATTGGGACTGCTATAGACCGCGGATGACAGTTGTGTAAGCGTGAAAGGAGTATCTATACAAGGCGTGGTCCATGTGAAATTCGACGTCACCTTGTCAATGGTAATGGTATCGGACCCGACACTTGATGAGGTACAGCTCTTACCATCCGAGAAGATCACTTTCGGAACATATTTTCCAGGACTCAGATAAGTGTGTGTTGTGTCGGTTCCGGCTGTAATGGCAATATTTCCATCCCCAAAGTCCCAGGTGAGTTTCGCAATACCTTTCGTGGGTGGAGAAAAGCGAATCGTCTGTGGTACACAACCTTTTGTTGCTGAATAGGAGAAGCCTCCGCCATACCCAAGAATGCGTACCGTAGAAATTGCGGTATCGGTACAACCACTCAGGTCATAAACGATCTGGGTGATATGATAAATACCAGAACCAGAAAAGGTATGTACCGGGTTTTCCAATCCGGAGCCACCCCCACCGGCCCCAAAACTCCAGAGATAGGAGACCGACCGTGCCGAGGTGTCTGTAAATAGGATCTGAATGGAATTACACACCGAAAGGGAATCGCTCATGTAAAAGCCTGCATGCGGGCCAGAAACATACACCATGTGCGTAATCTGATCGGTACAACCCACCGTGTCTTTCACCGTTAGTTTCACCGTAAACCAACCCGTGTCTGTATAGGCATGGACCGGGTTCATAAGATTACTTGATTTGGTATCTCCAAAATCCCAGATATAGGTGATTGGGCCAACAGCAATTGAATTCGAATTGAAGCTTACTGGTGCTTTATAACAAACAGAGTCCTTAGGCGTTGTAAACGTGGCAGTAGGCTTACGAATCGAAACCAGCCGAGAGACTTGGATCGAATCCGCACATCCCTGACTATCTACTACCACTAGTTTAACGGTATAGTCCCCCTTGAAATAATACATGTGATGTATGGTCGGACTTGGAATCAGGTTAAGCTGAGTGGTCGCATCGCCAAAGTACCAATCCTGTGACATGGTATGCACCCCCGGGGTATTGATGGTACTATCAATCAGGATCACATCCTGCGGTTCGCATCCTACCGGCGGATTCGCATGAATACGTACATCAGGTTGCGACACCAAAATATAATTGGTTTTAGTCAGGCTATCAACACAGCCATTTCCACTGGTAGCTATAAGCTTAATGGTATGATACCCCTTTAAGAAATATTGCTCTGGAATAGTTGGGGAAGGATCCGGGGTCGTGAACGCCCCACCATCAAATGACCAACTAAAATTAATGGCCCCATTTCGTTGGAAATTAGCAGTGAATGTCGTGATATCATTCACACACAAGGTGGTATCCGAAGCCGTGAAGGCCAGGGGCGCGGTAAATATATTGATGGTCTTAGTATAGACGTCGTGGCAACCGCTGATATTATTGTATGCGGTCAATTTCACGACATAAATTCCTGGTCCGGAATAATTATGAGTAGGTGAAGATGAAGTATCCGTTGTGTGATCTCCAAAATCCCAAACCTGGGAAGTGGCGCTATCACTTTGATTGTAGAAATTTACGGAAAGTGAAGGGGGGCAATTAATGACATAATCAAATTTAGCCCCGGGTGGTCTGACATAAATATACTTCTGCACCTTGGTGGATTCGATACACCCATTATGATCCGCGTATAACTTGATATCATAAATGCCTGGCAGGATATATTTATAAGGTACACTGTCCTTATTAGTAACAGTAAAGCTTGTTTCTCCGACATCCCAGGTATAAACCAGGGTGTTGAGCGTGGTTACAGTGGTATTAATAAAGTAGACCGTATCCTTAGGACAGATCACTAATGGATGCGCTGTAAAGGAAGGCGTGACCTTGGTATCGGCATGTACATAACGCGTTCCTATAGCCGGACACCCCCCGTTACTGGTCGTTACCTTACAGGTGACAATATAGGTTCCTGCAACTGTATAAACATGGTGTGGGGTTGCTGTATAATCCTTAGGAGTTCCATCTCCAAAATCCCATTCCCATGTTATAGCAGAAGCGGGATAAGGCAAATAGGCATTGGGCAATGGCGGAGGAGGCAAAGTACTATACAGATTCACAGAAAAGTCGATCGGAAGGGGAATGCAACCCGCATAATGGGTGGTATCATCCGGAACATTCGGAGCAGGACCTGGCTGAATATTTACAATGATTCCCCGAACCTTTACATTCCCATCATAAGCCGAATCCACACAACCATTGGCATTCGTTACAATCATCGTAATATAATCCTCTGTGTTGACCGCATAGTGTTTCAGGAACGGATTGCCGGTAAAAACGATATTGTTCGTTTTATCTCTCCATTGGAATACGGAACCGGTTCCATTAGTGGTACCGGTAAAAATGATACTATCCGGAGCCGGACAAGGAATGGCTGGTGCATAAGTAAAGCTGACAGTGGGCTTTGCGTTAACCGTTATCGTTTGTGGTGCTGAAACTTTTATGCAAGTACCAACAGTAGTAGTCATGATCACCGTATAGGTTCCAGGACCGGCATAGGTATGCGCCACATTTGTTCCGGCCCCACTCTGACCATCACCGAAGGTCCAGGTTGCATTGATACCGCCAGAAGTGGTATTTGCGAAATTGGCTGGCTGTCCATCACAAACCTTTGATGGACCAAAAAAGGTTGCCGGTAAAATATTCACAGTTACCCCGGCATAGCTGGTCGTCGAATCCACGCAACTATTTCCATCGGTAACAATCAGGGTTACATTAAAAGCCCCGCCTGAATTATAGGTATGATAACTTGGCGAACCGGTGCCATTTCCCCCATCTCCATAACGCCATGTATAAGTATACGGGCCTATGCCACCTGTTGATGAACTGGTAAAAGTATCCTTGCCAGGTACGGTACAAAATGAAGGAGTGGTAACAGAAAAACTGGCAGTTGGTTTGGAATTTGCTGTGATATAGGAAGATAACGCGTAGGTACTATCACAGCCCGCACCATTTGTTACATGCAATGAAACCGGGTACGTACCTGGTGAAGTATAGGTGTGGGTGGGTGATGTGGATCCACTGGAATAGCCATCCCCAAAATCCCAGTTATAGGTCGGATTACCGGTAGAATTCAGAACCACGGTCGGATTAAATTGAACCGGAAAGTTGACACATCCCTGTGTAGGGCCTGCGGCGGCAAAAATAACACCAGGTTTACCGGAGGCAGTGATCGTTTGACGCAAGGTATCTGAACCCCCAGGGCCACTAACTGCTAATAGAATGGTATAGACGCCGGGTGTATTATACGTTGTCCCGGAAGGATTTTGACTAGTACTGATGGATGAATTACCAAAATTCCAATACCAAGAGGTGATATTTCCAGTTGATGTATTACTTACACTGACACCAAATGGAACACATCCATTTGATTGAGAAACAGTAAAAGCAGCCGTCTGCGCAAAAGTTTCGATTGAACTGTAGCACAAGATTAAAAGAGCCAGTGGAAAGAAAAGTAGCAGTTTCTTCATTAGAAAGAATAAAGGTTCAGCTTAACTCCGCAGAATTATCACAGTTTACCTCTAGGAAAAATAAAATAAATGATTGTTAACAACAAAATTATTCGGTCTCTAAATGACGTATGAAGTTAGGTATTCGTGAGTTCCATTTTTAGAAATAAGATAAATTGGGTTCAATCCAAGCACTTAAACTTATCGCATAATTTTATTGAGATTCATTTCGTCATTTTTAACTTACAAATCAGTGATAATAAGTCACAACGCTTTCTAAGAACCCGTATCCATTTTATATATTATCGGCCCAAAATTTGCCCCTTGCTTCATTAATTCCTTCATCAGATTCTTTTTACGCTTCGCAACCCGTATTTTTTTAATTAACGCGGTTCACCCGCCTGATTTCGTTACCGGATCAGACTAATATCGCCTTTCCAGCTAACAACAGACCCATCCTCACAACGACTCTGCATCAGGTAGACATAAACATCCGGTGGCAAAGCTTTCCCTCGGTAAGTCCCATCCCATCCCGATTGCTGATCATTTAACACAGCTCCCAGACGCTCATAGACCATCTCTCCCCAACGATCAAAGATCCGGAACACCGACATTTGATCCACCCCTTCCCCTCTTGGATAGAAGTAATCATTATTACCATCCCCATTGGGACTAAAGGTATTCGGGATAAATACTAATGCTCCATTACATCGTACAAAAACAGTGACACTATCCGAGCTGGCACAGCCATTTTTGTCATATCCCGTCGCATAATAGGTATGTGTGTATCGCGGATGAGCATTCGGGAGAAAACAATCGGTGCAACTCAGGCTCGAATCCGTTCTCCAGATTATATGATCAATGCCCAATTGGGTTGGATGGAGGGTTACGGCCGTTCCTCTACCTATGACCTGATCCGGACCCGCACTGAAAATAGGTAGCGAATTAACGCCCACCGTAATAAACTCGGAATCCACTTTACAGGTGCCTTCCTGTGCTATCAGTAAATAAGTTGTTGTATTCGTTGGACTCGCCAGTGGATTGGCAATATGCGGACTATCGAGACTTTCCTCCGGTAGCCAGGTATAATGATCGGCACCAGACGCAAAGAGCCGGATATGATCGCCGATGCAGATGGAGCCTCCCGTTCCCACCGAATCAGTGGTTTTTAACTGCACATACACCCGGGCACTATCCCAATTGGCACAACCATTCTGATCCGTTCCTTTTACATAATACCAGATGGTTTGGGGCTGAATATAAACCAGGGTTGTATCGCAATTCACGCAACTGACCAGGCTTGCAGGATACCATTGATACGTGATGCCTCCCTTCGCGCTCAGGTGTGTGGAATCGCCCGGGCACAGGCCTTTATCTCCGGAAGACTTTATAATCGGCAGGGGATTTACTAATACCTGTTTCCGGATTGTATCCCTGCAACCAAGGCTGTTTTGCACGATCAGGGTTATCAACGGGTTTCCGGTGCTATGATAAGTGTAAGCAGGTGTAGGGCCTTTGGCAGAGTCGCCCGTACCAAAGAACCAGTACCAATCATTTGGAGCATAATATACCCCTTTACTTGTTTGGGTTAGTATGAATGCGGTATCAATACAGGGAGGCCCCCAGGTAAAGGCAGCCGTTACCTGGTCCGTAAGAATCGTATCCAGGCCGATACTGGATGATTTACAGTTCCCCCCATCCGAGAAGATCACTTTAGGTACACGCTTTCCCGCATTTAAGTAGGTGTGCCCAATTGCTGTCCCTAGTGTCGTGATGGTATTTCCATCCGAAAAATCCCAGATAATGACCGGGATGCCTTTTACGGGTGGATTGAATTGTACCTGCATCGGTACACAGCCGATCAATGGAGCATAGGCAAAACCGCCATTATATCCCAGGACCCGAACAACAGACCGGGCCGTATCCGTGCAGCCATTGAGATTATACACCACCTCATACACATTAAACTGACCCGGGCCATGATAGGTATGCTGTGGATTGGGAAGCAGGACCGGGCCATTGCCATCCCCAAAATTCCAGCGATAGGACACTGCCCGGAACGAACTATCATGGAATTGAACGATGATGGTTGGACAAACGGACAAAGAATCACTTAAAGAGAATGCTGCGGCCGGAGCATTGGAATATAGCGTATGCCGGAAGGTATCCGCACAGCCAACAGTATCATGTGCGATCATCCGGACCACAAAGAAACCAGTATCCTTGAATCTATGTGTAGGATGAATCCCGGTATCCGTCTGATGATCTCCAAAATCCCAGTCGTATCGTAATGGCCCCCGGCCTACCGAGACGGAATTGAATAAAACCGGAGCATCGCGACAAACCGTATCCTTCGGGGTTGTAAATATGGCAACAGGTTTCCGTACAGATACCATGTTCGGAATTCTCAAAGAATCAAAACATCCCAGGCTATCCTCAACGGTGAGCAATACATCATAATCCCCCCGGTTTGTAAAGGTGTAGGTCGTATCCAGTGGTCCTGAGAATAGGGTATCCTTGTTACTGAATATCCAGCGTCTGAACTGGGTTGGCACCGTTGGGGTATTGGTGCTGCTATCATGAAGGTGAATTAATAATGGCGGGCAACCCAATACTGGCGTGACCTTGATGATGGGATGTGGCTTCGAAACCAGAATATAGTTCGTTCTTTTCAGGGTATCCAGACAACCATTCCCACTCGATACAATCAGGCTGACATCGTGAAAACCTCTGTTAGTGTAAAGATGCGGAAAACCAAAAGACGTCGTATCATAAAATGGGGTCTGTAACCCATCAAAAATGAAGCTGTATTGGACAACTCCATTACCGATATAATAGGGCATAAAGGTGACCGTATCCCCCAGGCAAATGGTTGTATCCGAAGCTTTGAAATTCATACCTGGATTTCCAATAACCTTGATTTCCCTCTCATAATAATCACTACAATTGTAGGTACTGTTATAGGCTGTTAGCCGAACCTTGTAGGTTCCCGATCCTGGGAAGGTATGCTGCTGAGAACTGAGAGTAGAGGAAGTTCCATCTCCAAAATCCCACAATAGGGAAGTGGCTGCCCCACTGTAATCATTCAATTGGACCTTTAATGATGGTGGACAAAAAACCGTGTCCGTAAAATAGGCACTGGGGGGATGGATCGTGATGTAATCCGCACGAATGCTGCTTGCGAAGCAATTATTATTATCCGTACTCAGTATAACGGTATCCTGTCGATTACCGATATAATATGCATATTTCACAGGGATGGTATCTGGTGTTGAATAGGCAGCCTCTGTAAACGCCCAATTATAGATCAAGCCTGATTGTTTTCTTCCCGTAGTATTGTAAAAGGTTATAGTGTCATGTGTACAAGCCGATAAGGGTGTTGCATAAAAGCTTGGGTGAATCTGACTATCGATATGATTGACGCTGGTGCCCGTACTGGTGCAGCCATTAGCGGTCGTTACAATACATTTTACAGTGTCATAACCCAGCCGGTTATAAATATAGATTGGTCGGGCAAGGCTGCTGCTTTGCCCTGGTCCATAGGTCCAGGACCAGGCGGTTGCTGGAAGCGGATACATAGTTAGCAAAGGAATCGTAGTCCAAAGAACCACGTCAAAATCGCACTCCAATGGAATACATCCCCAGCGTCCGGGGTAACCAATATCATAAGGGTCGATAATTGGCTTTAAGTCCCGGATAGCAATCGTATCCGTGTAAATTGAATCCACGCAACCTGCCGAGCTGGTAACCACCAGGGTGATTGTATCCATTTTCGCCCGGCCATTATAATACCGAACAAAACTATCCTGGGTGGAAATAATATTGCCCTTACCATCCTTGTAAACATAGCTCTGAGCATTGGTAGCATGGGCACTCAGTGTGATAGAAGATGGTGGCGGACACGGATACGGCGGGGTAATGCTGAGATTTATATTAGGCCGTGGATTGATCGTTATGCTCTTAGTAACCGATTTGGGACAGCCCGCAAGCAAGGTGGTCATTTTCACCGTATAGGTACCTGGTGTTGCATAGAAGTGTGTTACATTTTCACCTGTCGTTGAATCTCCGTCTCCGAACTTCCAACTGGTATTGGAACCGCTCAAGGTCGTATTGGCGAATGTGGCAAGGTCTCCGAAACATAGTGCTGCTGGGGCGGAAAAGGTTGGTGTGCTGGTAATGACCGACACAAAAGCCACCTTCGTAGCCGTATTGGAACACCCATTGGCATCCGTAGCGGTCATCAAAATGGTAAAAGCTCCACCCGTATGAAAAGTATAACTGGCTGGGCTTCCGGAGCCATTGGCGATCCCTCCGAATAACCAACTGGTACTAACGATCGGAGAGGAACCGGTACTTGCATTCGTGAAAATTGCCGTGGCAGGGGTATCGCAAAAAGTCCTGTTGTTCACGCTAAAATCCACATTGGGCAATGGATTGACCGTTAAGTAATTCGGTTTTAATAAGTATTGTGAACATCCGGCACCATTGCTCACTGTCAGGGAAACCGAATAATTTCCGGCTACGCTGTATGAATGCGTCGGCGATGCATTCGTATCGGTTGTCCCATCCCCAAAATCCCAGGTATAACTGACAGGACCCGGTGAATTGGGTGTAATAGTCGCATTGAACTGGGTCACTAGCGGCGAACATCCAGTGGTACTTGTGCCTGTGAAGGAAATGACCGGTTTATCATAGATCGTGACCTGCGAGGTATAGGTACTCGGACCACCAGGACCATTGACGGTTAGTGTCACATTATAGACACCCGGAGCGGAATAGGTAGTACTTGGACTTTGTAAGGTAGAGGTCGTACTGTTCCCGAAATTCCAATTATAACTGCTCACCGGACCAAAAGAACTGTCCGTGAAATAAACCGCCGTCGGATTACATCCTGAAGCTGGTGACAAGGTAAAATAAGCCGTTTGAGCCATGGCAGGCATGAAACCAATGGCCGGGAGCAGATTTATCAATAAAATGGATATCAATCTTCTCATAAACAAACTCAATCCCATTTACGCTTCCAAGCATCAATAATTACTTTTCAAGCCTTAATCCCATAAACGTCCATCACTAAGGCTAGCATCAGGAATTCAATTCACAAGACCTAACGCATGAGGGTGATATCCCCTTTCCATTGAACCGTCGTACCATCTTCACACCTGCTTTGCATGATGTACACATACACATCCGGTGGTAGCTCCTTCCCCCTAAAAGTGCCATCCCAACCGGCGTGCTCATCATTCACCAGAATATTATTGCGTTCAAACACCATTTCCCCCCAGCGATTAAAGATTCGGAATGCAGTCATCAGGTCTACGCCCTGGCCCCTTGGGAAGAAATAATCATTATTACCATCCCCGTTGGGACTGAAGGTGTTTGGAATATAGACCAGGTCCCCATTACAACGAACATACACGGTGACACTATCGGTGGTGGCACAGCCGTTCTTATCATAACCAGTGGCATAATACACATGGGTGTAGCGGGGATGGGCGTTTGGCAAAAAGCAATCCAAACAACTTAAAGTGCTATCTACCCTCCAAAGTATATGATCAATACCGGTCTGTGTTGGGTGCAGGGTTACCGCAGTTCCCCTACCCATGATCTGGTCGGGACCAGCACTGAAAATGGGTAATGAATTCACCCCAACCGTTACTTCAGTGTATGAAATCAGGCAACTTCCCTCTTGCGCAGCCAGCGTATAGGTCGTAGTATTTGTAGGTGTAGCTACCGGGTTTGCAATATGCGGATTGCTGAGTGATCCAGCGGGTGTCCAGGAATATTGCTGAGCCCCAGCTGCATGCAACTGAAAGCTTTCACCGATACAGATCGAACCACCTGATCCCGTACTATCCGTTGTTTTTATCTGGATGCTCACCTTCACACTATCAGAATTCTTGCAGTTATTGGAATCCACCACCGTCACAGTATAGTACATCGTCGCAGCAGGCTGCACACTGACGGTATCACATAAGGCAGAAATGCAATTAATCATCCCCTTGGGAGACCAGGAATAGGCGCGACCACCGGATGCATACAAATGGGCTGTGTCTCTAGGACATACTGCTGTATCGGCTGATGTTACAATCCGGGGAAGTGGATTGATAAATATCTGCTTGGTAATGGTATCCCGGCAACCAATGGCATTCTGGCTGATGAGGGTTACCTGGTGGTTTCCGGAGCTCGGAAAGCTGTAGGCCAGATGGGCACCGGAACTCGTATCGGTTCCCTGAAAATTCCAGAACCAGGCTACAGGGGAATGAAATAATGCACTGCTCTGCTGGTTCAAGGTAAAGGCCACTCCCATGCAGGGTACTGTCCAGTTAAAATCACTCGTTACCTTATCAACATACAAGGTATCCGATCCAATACTCAGGGTGGATGGGCAGGTTTTTGAATCGGAGAAAATCACCCTTGGCAGAAAAGCGCCCGGCTTTAGATAGGTATGTGTGATCCCTGTTCCAAGCGTGCTATCGGTACTTCCATCCTGAAAATCCCAGCGGATTTTTGGAATGCCTGCTACTGAAGGTGTGAAATGCACGGCCATTGGCAGACAACCGTTTAATGGTGTGTAACTAAATGCCCCATTATAACCCAGAACCCTGACCTGTGATCGGGAAGTATCCGTGCAGCCATTACTATTGGTCACCACCAGACTAACCTGGTAGATTCCTGAATTCTGATACGTTGTAGTAGGATTGGGCACCACCGAGCCGCCGCCTCCATTCCCAAAATTCCAGGCATACGTGAAGTTGCCTATGCTTTGGTTGGTAAAGGTGACGGCCAGTGGAGGACAAATGCCCAGGGTATCCGACTGTGTAAAAGCAGCATTGGGCCTTGAAATAACCAGGGGATAGTTCGTAGTATCTTTGCAACCTCCTGAATCGGTTACGATTAGGCGACTGTTTATGAATCCCTGAGTCAAGTAGCGGTGTAATGGATTCCTTGCGGTATCGCTTGTTCCATCCCCAAAACTCCAGTTAAAATGCAATGGGGCACGCCCCTTTGAGGTATCCGTAAATTGCAAAGGAAGCGCATAACAGGGCGTGTCTTTACTAACCCGAAAGCCACTGGAGGGTCTGAATACTGAAATGATCGTGTCGATAAAATTTCCCGTACAGCCCAGACTGTCGGTAACACTCAGGTACACCAGGTAACGACCCGATGGATGGTAAATATGCGGAATGAATGCGGCATTGCTATGGACGGTATCCCCTGGTTCAGGGCTCCAGGTTTTGCTGATAGGCGGAACTCCCGGTGCATCAAAGGTGCTATCGGAAAGCACCACGTACATAGGATCACAACCAATCGGAGGGCTTGCCACGATCTTTGCCGCCGGGTATGCTACCAGGGTCGCTTTCTTCCAGAGCAATGAATCCAGGCAGTTATTGCCAAATCGTGCTATAAGGACTACATCGTGATAACCAACGGTATCATAGGAATAGGTAGCGACGCCAAATGTATCCGAAGGAGAGTGGTATTGACCGAAATGGAAGGTATAGGTAACATTAAAAGGGTACGTGGATTTACCAAAATAAGTAACCAGGTCTTTTGTACAAATTGCAGAATCCGAACTACTGATCGACAGCTGTTCATCATAGATATCCACCTTATCCAGAAAGGTATCCGTGCAACCGTATTGGTTATTAAACGCCACCTGGATAATGGTGTAAGTCCCGGGGGCCGGATAAGTATGTAGGGGATTGGTAGCCGTATCAGAAGTGTTATCGCCGAAAAACCAGCGATAGTGGTCGCCGGCAGCCGTAGTATTGAAAAACTTCACAGTTTTCGAAGGGGCACAATAGACCGAATCTCTGAATCCTGCCTTAGGTGGATGGATCGTGATATAATGATCCTGACGCACTGAATCCGTGCATCCATTATGGTTACTGAAAAGAATTACTGAATATACACCGGGCTTCCTAATTCCGTAAACCAGCATGGTGGTATCCAACATATAGAAGGACGTATCTCCTATGATCCCCCAGACATAAGTTGTCTTATACGGTGATGGCCTGGTTGTATTGACAAAATCGATGGATACCTTGGGGCATTGAATGAGCGGGGTGGCATAAAAGCTTGGCAATACCGGGGTATCCGGACGAATGGTTGCATTGCCGACACCCGGGCATCCATTGCTAGTGATGATACTAACGGAAGGATGATACAGACGAATACTATCGTATATAGTGATTGGCCTCAGGTCATTGCTAAACTGGCCATTATCAAGTGTCCAGTGTGCAATGGCAACCGTGTCCGGATATATTTCGCCACAAGGGACCGGTTGACCTGGATTGGTGGTGCTTAGCGTTACCGACAATTTTACGGTATCAGGTAAACATGCACCTGAGAATGGATCCGCATTCGGGCTGACAGACACACAGAGGTCCCGGACTCTGATATCATTTTTTGAGATCGAAGCGGTACAACCAGCCGTATCAATGATCTGCATCTGAACTGCATCATTGTACGTGAAATGGGTATAGTTTTTTGAAACAGTATCTCCGGTAGCCGATCCTCCACTGACCCATGTCCAGTTAAAGGTAGCTCCTGGTGGGCCGGACGCGACAAATTTTACAAGGGCAGGTGCTGGACAGGGAACAGCCGGGATCTGGGTAATGGTTCCTGTTGGTAATGGATGCACCAATATCTGTTTAGTAACCGTTTTACCCGGACACAGTCCAGACTTTGTGGTCATTGAAACCGTATAAAATGTTGGGACGCTCACCGTATAAGGATGATTGGCTATAAGTCCAAAAGCGGTATCTCCAGTACCGAAATCCCAATGAACTGCGGACAACGGTTGGGTGGTATTCTGGAAGAAAACAGGGACACCGCTACATCCGGGTGTCGAAAAGGTGAAGCTGGGAATCGAATCGTCAACAAAAATATAATTGGGCCTACGGAATGAATCCGTACAACTATGTGCATCTGTGACGTACGCTACAACACTAAAATTCCCTCCGGAATTATAAGTATGCGTATTGTTAGCTCCGACACCTGTACTATTATCTCCAAAGGACCAGGCATAGGAAAATGGGCTAGTTCCTCCCGTAAGCGAAGAACTAAAAATCGTGGTGGCAGGTTTTGAACAGAACGCAGTGGTCGATGCTGTAAAAGTTATACTAGGCTTGGACCATATGGTAATATATCCTGTTTTATAGGTAGTACTTGGACATGTAGCTGAATTCGTTGTAGTCAGCGAAACCGTAAAATTCCCGGAATTGGTGTACACATGAGTAGGAGTAGCAGCAGTATCGGTTAGTCCATCGCCAAAATCCCATAAATAACTGACTGGACCTGGAGCATTGGCAATAACAGTGGCGCTAAAACTAACCGGATAAGGCGGACAGCCCTGCTGGGTATTAGAACTAAAACTAGCGGACGGAGCAGCATATACACGTACGGTATCACGTACGGTATCTGTGATTCCAGGACGAACCACAGCAAGGGTAACTACATATTTACCAGGAGAAGTATAAGTTGTCGAGGCCGTGATGCCTGAGGTTGTAACTCCGTTTCCAAGATCCCAATTGAGACTTGAAATAACACCTGTGGATGTGCTGGAAAAATTTACTGCAACGGAAAAACAACCGAATGATGGCGACATGGTAAATCCAGAAGTCTGTCCAAATATGGGCAGGCTCCAGATAAGGATGAATCCACAAACAATAAATCGTAAAAAAGCTGGCATGGATTAACAGATAAATTCCCAAACTCCTCAGTTAAATTACAATTCGCCTCAAATGTGAATTTAGTGGAAATGAATGGTATAGGTGTTATAATTAGGTCTTATTCCATTCCTTTTCTGTCACCAACCGGTAAACTATACAAATAAGATCATTGCATATTTATAAATGAATTAATGAGGCCGCTCTTTAATTAATTGTTAAAGACAATTCGATTAGTGGCATTTGAAATATTCAAATGGTTCCTGGCAGGTGTTGCATTGATAAAGTGCCTTGCAGGCGGTAGCTCCATGTTGGCTTATCAGCCGGGTATCCAGGGAATGGCACTTTGGACAAGGCACCGATATTTCAGCTTCAAACAAGTCATTGATACCTGCCAATCGCCTCGGTGCCGCGATGCCATAAGCCTCCAGGCGGTCCTTTGCATCCTCACTCATCCAATCCGTTGTCCAGGCTGGGCTCAATTGCATCTCAATGTTCAGGCCCGTATGGTCCCGGCCACTTAAAGCCAGGCGAATATTCATGGCGATTACATCCATGGCCGGACAACCGCTGTAAGTAGGCGTAATTTTAATGGAAATTTTACCCGCTTCATCTATCTGTACATCGCGGACAATACCCAGGTCAAGGATGCTGAGTACCGGCACTTCCGGATCTTTTACATCCTTAAGCCACTCATAGACCTCTTGTTGCGTTGGGAACATGTTCTTTGATACGAATTATTGGAAGGATTACCATTCCATTCCCGGGTAAGCCCGCTGCAGGTACTGCATTTCAGCAAGGATATAACCCAGGTGCTCTGAATGCATGCCTTTTTTACCACCTTCCTGCATCCATTGATTGTCAGGAATCTTGATGCCAGCCATTTGGAACACCTGGCTGACCTTGGCTTCCCAAAGTGGATTTATTGCGGCGAGGTCGACCCCATAGGATTGCTGCAATGCAATTATGTCCGTTTCTGAAGGCAGGAATAATTCACCCGTAAATGCCCAACGATCATTGACGGCTTGTTGCATCCGGAGTTGGCTTTCCAGCGTTCCATCCCCGAGCCGGATCACCCATTCACTGCTCCATTTCAAATGATAACCCACCTCTTTCAGGGACTTCTCCGCGACCGAAGCAAGCAGGGAATCCGTGCTGTTTTGAAGAGCCGTGTAGAAATAGAAATTAAAGACGTCCAGGAAAAAACATTTGGCAATTGTATACGCCCAATCATCATTTTCCTGTTCCACCAGCAGAACATTGTGAAAATCCCAGGAATCCCTCAGGTAAGCCAGGTCATCCTCTTCGACCTGATCCCGGGTAACCCGCACCTGGCTTAGTGCAGGAGAACTGAAGACCTCCTGTTTTTCGGATTCTGAAAGGCTATTGTACTGTTCTGCGGCATACTGGTACAAACTTCGCGCTGCACCTAGGTGGTCGAGGGCTGTATTGGTAAGGGCAATATCCTGTTCCAGTATAGGACCATGACCACACCATTCACCCAATCGCTGTGCATGGATCAGGATGGTATCTGCAATTTGCAGGGTATAAAGGAGGGATTGAATGGGAGCACTCATTGAATAAGATAATTTAGCCGGGTGGTCAGGCAATTTAAATGCAGGAACCGGGCAAGCTTGGGGGAGTATTCGTCTCGCTCATCTAAAATCGTCACACCGTATTGACATCGAGCGAAGGGAATGATGTCTACATATGGCCAACCTCGTCCGGAATATCGTAGAAGGTTGGATGCCGGTAAACCTTGTCATTAGCAGGTTCGAAGAATTCCCCCTGTTCGGTTGGAAGGGAGGCATGGATATGTTTGCTTTCAACGACCCAGATGGAGATGCCTTCATTCCGACGGGTGTACACATCCCGGGCATTCTCCATTGCCATTTGTGCATCAGCAGCATGCAATGATCCTGCATGCTTATGATCCAGACCGGCCTTGGAACGGATAAACACCTCCCATAAGGGCCATTCCGATGCACTGATCTGCCCTACTGTTGCATTGGCACCACCGGTAGACTCCTTATCACCATAATCCCCATAACGATGGGACTTTATAATATTTTCAAGCATGATGAATATTCCTTAATAACGACATTTAAATTAGTTGAATCAAGCGCTTACAAGTGCTTGCTGCCGGGACTTTTCAGCTCGTTTATTGGCATGGGCCATGGCGGCATCCCGCACCCATTGACCCTCCTTCCAGGCTTTTCTGCGGGTATCCAGGCGTTCTTTATTGCAAGGGCCATTCCCTTTCACGACATTAAAAAACTCGTCCCAATTGATGGCACCAAAGTCATAATGCCCGCGCTCCTCATTCCATTTGAGATCCGGATCCGGGATACTTAATCCTAAGATTCGGGTCTGCTCCACCGTGACATCCACCATCTTTTGACGGAGTTCATCATTGGTAAACCGTTTAATCCTCCAGCGCATACTTTTTGCGGTATTAGGACTGTTATCATCGGTAGGGCCAAACATCATCAGGGAAGGCCACCACCAGCGGTTCAACGCGTCCTGAGCCATTTTCTTCTGGATTGGAGTTCCCTTGGCCAATTGCATCATGATCTCAAAACCCTGGCGCTGATGAAAACTTTCTTCTTTACAGACCCGCACCATGGCCCTTGCGTAGGGACCATAACTGGTGCGGCATAAGGGAACCTGGTTCATGATCGCGGCCCCATCTACGAGCCAGCCAATGGCGCCCATATCTGCCCAGGTCAGGGTTGGGTAATTAAAGATCGAAGAATATTTAGCTTTGCCCGAATGCAGTTGTTCATACATCTGATCCCGGGTAATCCCCAATGTTTCAGCGGCACTGTAGAGATATAAACCATGGCCTGCCTCATCCTGGACCTTTGCCAGCAATACTGCTTTGCGTCGTAAAGTAGGAGCCCGGGTGATCCAATTGCCTTCGGGAAGCATACCAACGATCTCACTATGGGCATGCTGACTAATCTGGCGGATCAGGGTTTTCCGATAATCATCCGGCATCCAATCCCTGGGCTCAATGGTGATATCCTGATCGATCTTCTCGTCAAATTGTTGCTGTAATGCACTTGGGGCCGTTTCTTGCATGGCTTGGATCATTAATTGACAAAATTACAATAGGACTCAAGGGAGCTATTGTAAGTCGCCCAAATTTAGCATATAAAAACAGTCCGTCTTAAAGGGATTAACAATCAATATATAGATATCAGAAATGTAGGTGTTGAAACGGCTTAAGGTCGCATAAAAAACCGCCACTGCTTTTGACACCGAGGCGGTTTATTCTCAATGAAGAATCCGGTATGCATTACCGATTTTCCTTATTCTCCTTGGCACCTTCTACACCCGCTTTAACATCATCCCGGGTATTTTTATACCCCTGTTTGATATCATGCTTGGTGTGCTTATAACCTTGCTTTACGTCATGTCCCACTTTATCAGCTTCTTCTGCGGTAGCATCCCGCGCATCTTTATAGCCTTCCTTTACATCCTTTCCGGCAGCTTTCATATCTTCTTTGGCAGCTTGGCCCGAGCTTTCGGTTTGTGTTCCACCTTGGGCACTGGTATTTGTCTGGCCTCCTGCCCCTCCTGCGGCAGCAGGCATTGCCTCTTTTTGAGGACTAACACCCGTAGTGGTATCCGCTATGACTGGTGGTGGCAAGGCTGCACTTCCCATGGGGGAATCCACCATTGGAGTTGATGGGGTATCGGTACTTGTGGTATTACTATCCCCACAAGCTGACAGGCTGAATAAAGCAGCAAGGGCCGGGATTAAAAAAAATTGCGTTTTCATGATTACTCAGTTTAATAATACAGTGCTACTAAAAACTTAGTGCCATCCGGGTTTAAAAAAGGGTTTTTATGAAATACCGTACAAATTCCCGTATGGTTGGACATCGCTCACCAGTAGAATTTTTTACCAAGAACGAAGTATAATAATAATTATTTGGAAGCTTTTATAGGATTATTTCAACCGTTTTGATAAAGCTTCGAAAAAGTGCTTACCCAGAAGCTTCAGTGTAGGCAACAACTAAGAAAATTTTAGGAAAAACAGCGTAAAGACATGGGAGTCCTACATCTAAAGTCACGAAGATCAATTTCAACTTGCCCAACAGCCTGATACCTGATACCTGATACCTGATACTTGATACCTGATATCTGAAGCCTGATACCTCAAACTAATACCGATCCCGCTTATTTGGCAATCTCCAAATCAATTCAAAACCCAGGCTGCTATATGCATCCTTATTCCTGGGATTTCCGCGGACCTCGCCAGCTTGATGCTTCACCGATGGATCGATCAGGTAACTTTTATCGCGAACCTGGGCGGCAATCTGCGCATTTGTTTCGCTGAGGTAACTGGAATACGAATTCGGATTGACATACAAATTACTGACCCCATCGAGGTAATCCGTGTTTGTCAACCTCAATAGGTATTCCATACTCAGGCTCCAGTGAGTATTTAAGGTATATCGCAGCCCCGCGCCTATGGGATAGCAGATTTGGGTAGTCTTATAACCGGCAGGTGCACCAGGTATGCTGGTGCCCTCATTTTCAACATGCAATGGCTGTGTTTCTACCCAACTCTGGTGGCCTGAAGGATCGGTATACGTTGTTTTTGGATTGAAATGAAAAACTCCCAACCCGGCCATCACATAGGGCTGTAAGGGCCAACGAGCGATTCTGGAATCCTCAAAAAGCCTTAACGGCAATAACTCCAAATGGAGCTGCCCTTCCAGGATCGTGCTCTTCATGTCCAGGTTCCGCATATACAAGGCATACGCCGTACTGCTTGTACCCAGCCGATTCGCCTCCTTGATATTATACTGATCCGTAGCATAAATGGAACCGGCATTCAGTTCCAGGCGGGCGATCACACTGGGAAGAATGCTAAAGCCAGCGGTAAGACCACCCATATAGTGTGTGGATTGAAAATAGACGCCGTTGAAATAATGGGTCATGACCCCTTTGGTACCGATATCGCCCCACATATCGGATAAACCCAACTTGATCCCTGCAAACCATTCATGGGCAGAAAGGGGCTCCGGACGCTCCTGGGCATTTGCTGATCCGAGTCCTGCAAAGGCAGTAACTCCGATTAAAACGATCATTTTTAACGACTTCATATTCCTTTTCACCTTTTTATACCGTCCGTAAAGTTATTATCAGGCTTTTGAAATGCCGCAGGATGTTCCATTTCACGAGAAAGCATGGAAAAGACATGCAATGCTGCCTTAATTTTAACCGTTACAACTCATCCCATTAAGCATCGAAACCATTGACCCAGGAAATACTACTCGGTAAAGGCGACCTAAGCCTGGAAAATCTTAACCTAATCGTGGTTGAACACTGCCCGATTCAGATCAGTGAGGAGGCTCTATCGGAGGTCCGCAAAAGTTATGACTTCCTGCTACAGTTTTCAGCGGATAAACTCATCTATGGGATCAATACGGGTTTTGGACCGATGGCCCAGTATCGTATCCAGGATGCTGACCGGGAGGCCTTGCAATATAACCTGATCCGCAGCCATAGTTCCGGCATCGGCCAATTGCTGACCCCCCTGCAGATGCGTTCCACCTTACTGGCCCGTTTGAATACCATGTTGCTCGGCTATAGTGGCATTCATCCGGAACTAGTCCTGTTGATGAAGGACCTCATCAATGCTGGTGCCTATCCCTGTATTTATGCCCATGGTGGAGTCGGCGCATCCGGAGATCTGGTACAGCTCGCTCATCTTGCCCTGGGCCTTATTGGCGAAGGGGAAATGTGGTACCAGGATCAGGTGCAACCAGCCCGAAAGGTCTATGAGGCTACCGGGCTTCAGCCTTTGAAAATACATATACGCGAAGGTCTGGGGCTCCTCAATGGCACCTCCTGCATGAGTGGAATTGGTGCGATCAATGTCCTGCATTCCCGGAAGCTACTGACGGGGAGTATACTTTTTTCCATGATGGTCAATGAGATCATGGAAGCTTATGATGATCACTTTTCAGAAGAACTCAATAATGTCAAAAAACATCCCGGTCAACGGATCGTCGCTGCTTCCATGCGTGCCATTTCCCGGAAGAGTGGATTGATGCGCAAACGGCATGAACATCTCTATGAAAAGAAAGTGACGGAAGATGTTCTGGAGGATAAAGTTCAGGAGTATTACAGCCTGCGCTGTGTGCCGCAGATTTTGGGGCCTATCTATGATACTATTGATTATACAGCTAATGTCCTTGAACGGGAATTGAACAGTGTTAATGATAATCCGGTTATCGATCATCAGCATGCGAATATCCTTCATGGGGGAAATTTTCATGGAGACTATATTGCGCTGGAAATGGATAAGCTGAAGATTGCCATCACCAAATTATCCATGTTGGCGGAGCGTCAACTCAATTTTATCCTGAATCCGGCCCTGAATAAAAAGCTGCCACCGTTTGCAAATGCTGGAAAGCTGGGACTCAATTTCGGGGTACAGGGCATGCAATATCCGGCGGTGAGTAATGTGGCCGAAAATCAGGCACTGAGTACGCCGCTCTATATCCACAGCATTCCAAATAATAACGACAACCAGGACATTGTAAGTATGGGCACTAATGCAGCCTCAGCCTGTGCCCGGGTGATCGAGAACAGTTTTGAAGTGCTGGCAGTTCATGGATTGGCATTGGTTCAGGCGATTGGTATGCGAGGCATCCAGGATCGTTTGTCGCCGGCCACCAAATGGATGTGGGATGAACTCAGTGTACTCGCCCCACCATTTACCGAGGATTATCCCTCCACGCAGCGACTCACGGCGATTAAGGGCTGGTTGATGGAAACGGAAGTGGGTGAGAAAATGAAGAAATTATTGGGATGGTAGGTTTTACCTGCTGAATTCATTTTCTTTAAGGCGCCACATCGGCATTAATACATTTAAGAAATGGAAGGAACTAGTGGAACCCTGACAGGTAGCAATATCGCTCCAGCTAACTGGGCATTGGTGACCGGAGGGTCGCGGGGAATTGGTCGTGCGATCTGCAGGAAACTGGCGGAAATGGGCTATCATATCTTGGTCAATTACAAAGGTAATGAAGCCGCCGCCAGGGAAACGCTTGAGGCCATTCAGGGCCTTGGCAGGAGCGGAGAAGCACTCTGTTTTGACGTGGCAAAACCGGAGGATGTCCAGCAGGTATTGGGAGCCTGGCTGGAAGCACATCCGGATCGTCGGATAGAGGTATTGGTCAATAATGCCGGCATCCGGCAGGATACCCTGATGATGAGTATGAAGGATGAACAATGGCAGGAAGTGCTGGACACATCCCTGGGTGGCATGTATACGGTGACCAAGCAGGTTCTGAATGCCATGCTCCTCGCTCGGTATGGCCGGATCATCAATATTGTTTCTTTATCCGGAATTAAAGGCATGCCGGGTCAGGTCAATTATAGTGCTGCAAAAGCAGGTATGATTGGTGCCACCAAAGCCCTGGCCCAGGAAATTGCTAAACGGAATATTACGGTGAATGCGGTGGCCCCAGGCTTTATAAAGACGGATATGACCGAGGAGTTGAATGAAAAGGAATTGGCAAAGATGATACCAGCCCAGCGTTTTGGCACTGCTGAGGAGGTGGCTTCTTTAGTAGGGTTCCTGGCTTCGAAAGATGCAGCATACATCACCGGGCAGGTTATTTCGGTGAATGGGGGTTTGTATACCTAGGAACCTATTCCTATTCTAGCCCGTCTGCCCCAATCGTTTGAGATATTGATAATGAGATCGGATGGCCCGATGCATTGGCAATTCATGGTATGGATACTCGTGCTTTCGCGCTATTTTATCAATAACCTTGCTATAGTACGGATAACATGTATGAGGCAATCGTGGAAACAAATGATGGGCTGCATGTGCATTGAACCCTCCAAGTAGGAAATTCACCAGATGATTTCTGGGATGATAATCCATAGAAACCTCCAATTGATGGCGATGGTAATCATAAGGAAGTAAGCCATTTTGATCTGCGACGGGAAATTCAGTAGCCTCACAGAAATGAGAAATGATTAATGTCCAGACGAAGCAAATAGAAACGATTAAATGCATCATTAGGAATGCACACAGGATTCTATATAGCGGGCAATATAACAGATAGTGGGGCACCAGGATCATATACACCAGGTAAAACACTTTCCACGTGATTAATTGAAGAATGGCCTTTGGACGATGCTTTTGATTTTTCAGATTTGCGAATTCCTTTTTGTTCAGGTATTGAAAGTCTTTTATGAATAACCAATGAAGGGTGTAAACCATATAGAGGGCGGTGGCGTAAAAATGCTGGTAGCGATGGAACCATTTCTTTTTATGATGAGGAGATAAACACAATATGGGGTTGTCATCAATATCAGCATCACAGCCATCGACGTTTGGGAAGAGATGGTGGGAAGCCAAATGACGCATGCGCCACAAATACCCACTGAATCCCTGAAGATGAAATGTGACATTGAATATCAGCCTGTTTACACCCCGATTGGAGGAGAAACAGGAATGCGCTGCATCATGCGCAGTATTAAACGCCAGGAGCATTCCGGATAGTCCCAATAGAACATAGTGTATCGTCAAACGATACCAACTTATGTTCGGATCCATGATCAGGGCCACATAAGCTCCGATAAATACTACGCTATAGCATAGAAGTTTAACCCACAAAAAATCGTGAGCCTTTTGACGGATCCGATATCTGCGGTTGTAGCGCGAGGAAAGTCCTAATAAATCCTGGCTGAATTCGTTTGAATCTGCCTTACTAAAATGAAGCTTCATATCGGCGTTTGATTGAAATCCAAAACTCAGCTTTGAGCAAGGTGAAGGATTTGACAATTGTCAATTATGCAGCCTTTTGAAAAACATTCACATTTTAAAGAGATGGTAGCTCTTTGGTGGGTTATCTGGCTTCGAAAGATGCAGTATACATCACCGGGCATGTTATTTCGGTGAATGGGGGTTTGTAAACTTAGGGCGCTGAAGGCCTTCAGCGCTCCAGGCTTTCCTTCGAAAGGGAAGCACCCTCACCTACTAATCTTTTTCCTTACCCTGCTCAGCGTTTCCAATTGCATGCCCAGGAAACTGGCAATAAATTTCAATGGCACGCGGAGCAACCATTCGGGATAATGGTCGATAAAATACCGGTACCGTTCTTCGGCACTTTGCTTTCTCAACAAATAGAGCCGAAGTTCACTCAAAGAGAAATAATATTCCGTCAGCGCCCGTGCATGAAAATTAAACTCCGGGAACTCCTGATAAAGTGCCTGGAGTTTATCATAATGAATCCTGGCAAGGGTGCAATCCTCCAGGGTTTCTACAAATTCATAGCCCGGATTCCGGCTATAAAAGGATACTACCGATAGTACGATCTGGTCTTCCTGGTTAAAGCGGGAACAGATCTCTTCACCGTCTTTGATATAATAGGAACGGACCAAACCTTTGATGATGATCCAGGCAAAATCTTCTGTCTGACCCTCGCGCAGCAGCAGTGTATGCTTCGGAATTTCAACGATTTCCAGGGCTTCCAGGTACTGTTCCAGTCCCACAGATACCGGGTGAATCCGTTTCAATTGTTCAATGAAGGTTTGTAACATGCGAGTAAATATAGGATGATAGTAATATAACGCTGATCAACTGATTATTATGCAAAACATTGATTTTGGCATCTACACTATGACAAACATCCTTACAGACCGTAAGTTTGCAGATTCTAAACCAAGGTATTCATGTCAAGTTCCAATCGAGAGCGTACGAATCAGAAATTCAGGGCGGGCCGGCATATTACCATGGGTGTCCTGCTGTTTGCATTAGGGTATATCCTTGGAAAGATTAAACGATTTGGGACTATTGAACTTTCCACATTGACTGCCTATAGCCTGGCCGGGATCATGTTTATTTATGGCTTATTCAGGATCTGGAGAGGGATAAAAGATTGGAAGGGCGAAGAGACGGATGACTTTATTACCTGAGGATTTGTTATTAATTCGTTGTGAATTTCTTCAATTTAACCTTTCTCTTTTAGGATCATTGCCTAAAATTGCCACTATGCGTATAGCATTTATTTCCTCCCTCTGTTTGGCTGCCAGCCTGTTCTTTGCCGCTTGCGGGGGAGATAAGGATGCTCCTAAGGATACCTTAAATTCCGGTAAACTGACCATCTCTGCGGATGAAACTTACAAACCGATCATCGAAGCGGAAAAGCATGTTTTTGATAGCAGCAATCCCGATGCGCATGTAACTATTGAATACAAAAGTGAGGCCGAATGTTTTAAGGATTACCTCAGTGGAAAGGTTCGGTTAATTCTGGTAACAAGGGATTTGAGTGATTCTGAAAAACAATATTGCGGCTCCAAAAACATAGTTCCGGAAGCCATGGCTCTTGCCCGGGATGCCGTTGCGGTGATCATGAATAATTCCAATCCGGATAGTCTTTTAAGTTTGGATATGCTCCGGGGAATTCTTACCGGACAATACAAAACACCATTCAACGTTGTATTCGATAATGGAGGAAGCAGTACCCTCAGATTCATTCAGGATTCCATCATGAAAGGAAAAGCATTAGGAACCAATGTTTTTGCAACTCATGGCAATGACAGTGTGGTGAATTATGTGTCCAAGAATCCAAAAGGTTTGGGATTGGTAGGCTTAAGCTATATCAGTAGTGATGATGATCCTAATAATACAGGAGCATTTATCTCCAAAGTGAAAGTGGCGCACCTTTTAAATGACAGTACCCGGGAGTTCCTGCAACCTTACCAGGCTTATGTAGCTCTTCGCTCCTATCCCTTGTCAAGGAACCTCTACTACATCAAAAATGAAACCTATTATGGTCTCGGCACAGGTTTTGCAAATTTTTTAGCCAAGGATCGTGGACAATTGATTTTTTTACATGGACACTTATTCCCATTGCGAAAATCAACCATTCTTAGAGAGGCCTCTTTAGATCGTAGCAATCCCTGATCAATTAATTTATTATAAAAGCATATACTTCAACCAATTCGTCAAAAGCAAATGCAATCTATTAAAAACAAACCATTTATAGTATTGGCTGCAATGGTCAGTATCAGCCTTTCCGCCGGTGCGCAATCGCTGGATGATGGTATTAAGATGGTTAAATATGAACGTTATTCCAGTGCTGAAAAGATCCTGCTACCCCTCGCTGCCGGAAATCCAGTTGCCAATTACTACCTGGGTCTCGCACAACTGAATGAGGATAATAAAGCAGCTGCACAGGCTACGTTTTCAAAATATCCGGATGATCCGGCAAATATGGCTGGCCTGGCCCGACTTGCATTCATGAATGGAAATGCAACAGAAGGGCAACGCTTGGTGAATGAGGTGGCTTCCAAAGCCAAAAAGAAAGATTGGCAACCCCTCTTATTTGCTGCCGATGCCATTAACTATGGTGGTGGCAATATTCAGGATGCGATCAAGGATTATGAAGATGCCATCAAGCGCGGTGGCGACAATGTCGATGTCCATATCGGACTAGGGGATGCCTACCAGAAAATGCAGGCCGGCGGCGGAAAATCCATGGATAATTATGAAGCTGCCGTTGCCAAAGATCCCAAGAATTCATTGGGATATTCCCGTATTGGTAAGCTCTGGTATGATGCTCGCAATTTTAATGATGCATTGACTAATTATGCCAAGGCAAAGGATGCAGATCCATCCAATCCCCTACCTTACAATGACCTGGCGAACGCCTATTTCTATGTAGGCAAGTATGATCTGGCTAAACAGAATATTGAGGAGTATATGAAGCTTAGTGATCAGGGGTGTAATGATAAAATCCGTTATGCCAATATTCTGTTCCTGGGTAAGGACTATTCGAATGCAATCAGCAAAATGCAGGAGGTCATCACAAGTTGTGGTGAAAAACCTTACATGTACCGTGTATTAGGCTATAGCCAATATGAAACCAAGGATTATACGAATGCCTTGCAGAATATGAGGACCTTCTTCGCTAAGCAAACAGATCCATCCAAGATTCTTCCTTCGGATTATATGTACCTGGGGCGCATCTATGGTACCCAAAAACAAGCGGACAGCGCGGATTACTATTATTCCAAAGCCCTTAGTTCTGATACTTCTACCAACAAAACCCAGATCTACCTGGAAATTGCTGAAAGCTATAAGGGTATGAATTCCTTGCCTGCCTATCGCAATAGTGCGAAATATTATAAACTAGCACTGGATGCAAAGAGTGATAAAGCCTCAGCACTGGATTACTTCAATTTTGGAGTAATGGAATATTATGGCAAGGAATATGATGTGGCAGCGAAGGGTTTTGAGACTATGGAATCCAAATACCCAACAGAACCTTCCGCTTCTTATTGGAGGGCTCGTGTGGCCGCTGCAATTGATTCTGAAGGAAAGACCGGTGCGGCCGTACCGATGTTTCAAAAATGGATTGCCATCCCTAATTATGAGCATCGTCCTGCAGATTTGGGCATTGCTTATCAATACCTGGCCATTGTAGCCTACAATAAGAATGATCGGGCAGCAACCAGGGAATACGTGGATAAGATCAAAGCCATTGACCCTACGAATAATCTTGCTGGTCAACTGGAAAAGTGGTTGAATAAACCGGCTGCTGCCCCAGTGAAACCAACAAAGCCTGCTACAACTAAGGGGAAGGCCCAGAAATAGGTAAATCTTAATTCCAAAACCCCGGAGTAATGGTTTGCTCCGGGGTTTTTTTTGCCTGGAATTGATTCATGAGGAGGTAATCTCAGTGGACGAGGAGGCTTTGCAACGACGAAGCAATCTCGCAGCGACCGGGGCAGACCCCCACGGAATTTTAAGACTCCAAATGAGCCATCATTGCGAGAAGGAGGCTTTGCGACGACGAAGCAATCTCACCGCTTCTTGTACAGTCCAAGACAGGACCCTTCGACTCCGCTCAGGGGCCGAGGATAGGATTCGGAAGCTCTGGACGTAAAGGGGTGAGATTGCTTTAGATTTGGATATTCCTTCTGTGATTCCAAATTGCCCAACCTAATTTCAGAGCTACATTATCAGGATAGGTTATAATGCATCTTTGAATCTTATAATGAAGGCCGAATTTTGTGCGTACCCTTAAACCATTTTAATCAATCATGGTCTGACCACTTTGTATTTTTAGTGAATCAGAAAAAATATGATCCACTAGTATTCACTGGATTTCTAATAGAAAAATGACGGCACAGTGTTTTTATAGTACCATCACCTCCTTGACATGAATACTCTAAATAGCGATCAAGTCCAGTACCACCAATAATCTCATTAAAGAACGATGTGTTTTTCGACTAAGGCAAGTTTTGGTGCGGCAATTGTATTGACAGGTATCGGAGTCATTGCCTTGAATTACTCCAAGACTAAAACCCAAAGAGCAGTGGCTATTATGCCTCTGATCTTTGCTGCACAGCAATTATCGGAAGGAGTCTTATGGATATCCCTGCTTCACCCGGAATATCAGTATCTCAAACGATGGGCTATGTATAGCTTTTTGACATTTGCGGAAATGATTTGGCCGGTCTATATACCCTTTATCACCCTGATTGCAGAACAGCAAAAAGAGCGAATCAAATGGATTAAACCTTTATTGGTTTTTGGTGTGTGTATTGTGGTCATGCTGACATATGGATTAATTGCTTTCCCCACGAACGCGGAATTAATTAATGGCCATATCAAGTATTCTCTTAAATATCCGATTGTCAATACCTGGTATTATGGCCTGATCTATTTTATGCCAACCATTGTGGCTCCCATGCTTTCCAGCAATCGGATGTTCCGGCTTTTGGGCGTAGCATTATTCATTGCCTATGTGGTGAGCCGCATTTTCTATAATCACTTTGTGATTTCCATCTGGTGTTATTTCGGCGCCATGATCAGTGTGATGGCCATTGCAATGATACGGGAATTGGCCATGGAAAATACCCCCAATATGGAGACTCGTAAGGCCAGAATCAATCGATAAAGAAGGAATCTGATTCCTCGAATAAAGGATGTTCCTTGGTCCGGCAGGCCCTTCAACAATGCCACCGTTCACAGCCACCATCCACAGCGATTGAACAATTAGGAGGAACCTGTGTGTTTTTCGAATGGAGTGCACGCCTCCATTGATTAAGTGCCAAACAGATTCCTCCTGAATGGAAAAGTTTGGGGCAACACCATACATCACAGAACCCCCCATCCAGGACAAGCATCCCCCACGTCCCTGAGGGCAGTCGAAGGTTCCGGTACAAGGATCTCCCTCATTTCATTGCCTCCTTCTCTTTCTGCAACGCCAGCATTTTATCCCGTAGCCGGGCTGCTTCCATAAAATCAAGGTCTTTTGCGGCTTTTTCCATTGCCCGTTTGGTGCTCAGGATCAATTTATCCAGCTGGGCAATCCCTTTGTATTCCACGGCTTCCTCTGCAGCAACAGGGAGCAATTCATCCGTCACAGCATATTTACTCTTGGAATCATAACCCTTGATATCGAGCACTGAGGTTTGCCCCATAATCTGCTCGATCCCTTTCCGAACGGTATGTGGGGTGATACTATGCTCAATATTGTAGGCAATCTGTCGGGATCTCCGGCGGTCGCATTCATCGATGGTTCGCTGCATGGAATCCGTCATGCGGTCGGCATAGAAGATGACCAGGCCATTGACATTCCGGGCCGCTCGTCCCGCCATCTGGGTCAGGGAGCGTTCATTACGAAGGAAGCCTTCTTTGTCGGCGTCCAGAATGGCCATCAGGCTCACCTCCGGAAGATCCAATCCTTCCCGGAGCAGGTTTACGCCTACCAGTACATCGATGTTTCCCAGTCTCAGATCTCGGAGGATTTCCGTTCGCTCCAGGGTGTCGACTTCACTGTGAATATACCGGCTGCGAATATTGATCCTGCCCAGGTATTTGTCCAACTCTTCGGCCATTCGTTTAGTCAGCGTTGTACACAAAACCCGATCGCCTTTCTTAACCCGCTTGTCGATTTCGTCGAGCAGGTCATCGATCTGATTGATCGAAGGCCGTACCTCTATGGGAGGATCCAAGAGGCCCGTTGGGCGAACAATCTGTTCCACTACGATTCCCTCACTGGTTTGTAATTCGTAATCCGCCGGAGTGGCACTGACAAAAACCACCTGGTGCAATAATTGTTCAAATTCATGGAAATTGAGCGGGCGGTTATCCAGGGCACTGGGTAGGCGGAAGCCAAAATCCACCAGATTCAGTTTGCGGGATCGATCCCCACCATACATGCCACTGATCTGGGGAATGGTTACATGGCTTTCGTCAATGACCAGCAGGAAATCATCCGGGAAATAATCCAACAGGCAGAAAGGCCTTGTACCTGGTTTTCGGCGATCCAGAAAGCGGGAATAGTTCTCGATACCCGAACAGAAACCCAGTTCCTGGATCATCTCCAGGTCATAGTTCACGCGTTCTTTGATGCGCTGTGCTTCGAGGGGTTTTCCGATGCTCTTGAAGTATTCCGTTTGCCCATTTAGTTCATCCTGGATCTCATGAATGATCTTGGCCATTTGCCCTTTGGGAGCCATGTACAGGTTGGCTGGGAAAATAGCCGCATTATCCATGATGGCAATGCGTTTGCCGGTTTCTGTTTCCAGGCTTTCGATCTCATCGATCTCATCCCCAAAGAAGGTGATCCGGTAGCCATAGTCGACATAAGGCAGATTAATATCAATGGTATCGCCTTTTACCCGGAAGGTACCCCTGGTAAAATCACCCTGAGATCGGGAATACAGTGCATTCACCAACCCATGCAAAAAGGCATTCCTGCCGATGTTCTGTCCTTTTTTCAGGCGGATAATACCATTGGCATATTCCGTAGGATTTCCCATACCGTAGATACAGCTTACGCTGGCTACGACAACAATATCCCTGCGTCCGCTAAGAAGTGAGGAAGTGGCCCGGAGGCGGAGTTTTTCGAGTTCTTCATTGATGGAAAGATCCTTCTCGATATAGGTATCGGAAGTTGGGATATAGGCTTCGGGCTGGTAATAATCGTAATAGCTGACAAAATATTCGACACTATTCCTTGGAAAGAATTGCCGGAACTCTCCATACAATTGGGCAACCAGTGTCTTATTATGTGTGAGTACCAGGGTGGGTTTTTGAACTTCCTGGATCACATTGGCCATGGTAAATGTCTTACCGGAGCCGGTTACACCCAATAAAGTCTGATAGGCTTCTCCGTTTTGAATGCCTTTCACCAGTTCCGCAATAGCCTGTGGCTGATCCCCCGCAGGAGGATAGGGCCGCTCAATATCAAACTGCATATCTCAAATTTCGCGGAAAAAATGGGGAACCGATTTGAAAATTTGAAGATTTGAAAATTTGAAAATTGGGGACCCATTTCCTGCCGTGCCCCCCTCCAGCCGTGGTTGGTCTCCTGATCGACCGCTCTCCTGCCCTTGTGCTTCCCTGCCCACACCCGCCGTGGCCCCACCCCGCCGTGGTTAGTCTCCTGATCAAGCACTTTCTAATCACTACTTTCTACTTTCTACTACTTATGGAATTAAAGACGGTTCTTTGCAGTTGTGGAGAAAGCAAATTTTGTTGATTATATACGAGTCTTCTGCAAAAGCGGACATGGTGGAGCAGGGGCTTCACATATGGGACGGACCAAATTCAAGGCAATGGCTGGACCTGACGGTGGTGATGGTGGCCGCGGGGGACATATCATTCTGCGTGGGAATCGGCAGTTATGGACCTTATTGCATTTGAGGTATCACAAGAATATCCATGCCGAAAATGGACAGTACGGCATGAAGGACAATATGACCGGCCGGGATGGTAAGGATATCGTTATCGAAGTCCCCCTGGGTACGGTTGCTATAGATGAAGAAACCAATGAAATAGAGGCGGAAGTCCTCGAAGAAGGTCAGGAGATCATCTGGGTTCGTGGTGGTAGGGGTGGTTTGGGAAATGGGAATTTTGCGACGTCTACGAATCAGGCGCCCACCTACGCACAACCCGGAGAAGCAGGAACTGAATCCTGGAAATTTCTGGAACTGAAGATCCTGGCAGATGTAGGTCTTGTAGGCTTTCCAAATGCCGGCAAGAGTACCCTGCTTAGCACGGTAAGTGCAGCCCGCCCTAAAATTGCAGATTATGCATTCACGACCTTAACGCCTCAGCTGGGAATCGTATCCTATCGTGATAACCTGTCTTTTGTCATGGCCGATCTGCCAGGTATTATCGAAGGTGCTGCGGAAGGAAAGGGCCTGGGGCACCGCTTCCTGAGACATATCGAACGGAATTCAGTTTTACTCTTCCTGGTTCCGGCCGATAGTAATGACCACGCTAAGGAATTCAAGATATTGCTGAATGAATTGGAACAGTTCAATCCGGAGTTACTGCATAAGGAAATGCTGATCGCTATATCCAAAAGTGATATGCTTGATGAAGAACTCAAACAGGAGATCAGCAAAAGCTTACCAGAAAACATTCCCCATATGTTCATATCCTCCGTGGCTAATCAGGGAATCGTTGAACTTAAGGATGCACTTTGGGAAATGCTGAATAAGGATTAATCCAACGTTCTTTTACGCTTATGTTGTGTACCAAACTAACGATTGGTACTTCAGATTATTGGTACTCGAGATAAAAAGTAAGTTGTTCCCACCGTCGCTGGAAGCTATGGTGGGCGCGGGTGGCTAGACACTGTCTAGTCACGACTGGTTTCCAATCCTTGGCCGCCATAGCTACCAGCGACGGAGGCCCCTGATTGGGGAGTGGATTTTAGGCTACAAGTAACTGAGAAATCTTCTCAGCCATCAGGGCACTGCGGTGCTTGAAGCTATGGCGGATAAGGATGGCAAGGCCAACCGTTCTTAGACGGGGTCTAAGAACAACTTTTTACTGTTGGTCTGATGTAAATGCCCTAAGTGCTGCGTTAAAAGGTTATGGTTCTATCGGATGAAGCCGTCTATTTCCGGGCAAGCACCGCTTCCACCTTAGCAATGATAGCTTCCTTCGAAAGCCCGTATTTCTCCAGCAATTGCATCGGCGTTCCGCTTTCACCAAAGGTGTCCTGAACTGCTACCATTTCCATTGGAACCGATAGATGACGGCTTAGCACACCCGCCAAACTTTCTCCAAGTCCACCGTTTTGCTGATGCTCTTCTGCAGTGACCACACAGCCTGTTTTAGCTACAGATTTGAGGATAGCTTTCTCATCCAGTGGTTTGATCGTATGCATATTGATCAGTTCAGCTGAAATACCGCGTTCAGCCAATATTCTGGCGGCCTCAACAGCCATCCAAACCGGATGTCCACAGGCAATGATCGTCACATCTGTACCTTCTGCAAGCACCTGTGCTTTACCGATCTTAAAATCCTGCCCCTCAGCTGTAAAATTGGGCCATTTGGGCCGTCCGAAGCGGAGGTAAACCGGGCCCTCATAATCAGCAATAGCCATTGTAGCCGCCTTCGTCTGATTGAAATCACAAGGAACAATAACGCACATTCCAGGAAGCATTTTCATCATCCCTATATCTTCCAATATCTGATGGGTGGCACCGTCTTCGCCTAAAGTGAGACCGGCATGACTGGCACAGATCTTGACATTTTTGCCGCTATAGGCCACACTTTGGCGGATCTGATCATAGACCCGGGAGGTTGAAAAGTTGGCGAAAGTGGTGGTGTACGGTATTTTTCCACCAATGGTCATGCCTGCTGCAATGCCGATCATATTGGCTTCCGCAATACCACATTGAACAAAGCGCTCGGGAAATTCCTTGATGAACGCATTCAATTTAAGAGATCCGGCAAGGTCGGCGGTAAGCGCTACGACGTTTGGATTCTTTCGGGCTGCTTCCAGGATCCCCTCGCCAAAACCGGCGCGGGTTTCTTTTTCATTTAGGACAATGATGTCGGAGAGTTGGGGCATGATGGCGGCAAAGTTAGCAAGGAGTCCGTTTCCTGCGGAATCATTTAATGCCTTATTATTTCCTGAAAACTACTGTCCGCTTTTCTAATTTCTTCAGGAGTGCTCCCAACCAATGGGGTTTTAGCCCGGATCTTCATTATAGAGTCCAAATTGTTTGATTCGCTGAATACTGAATCTTCACCATTAAGAATCTTTCTGATTTCCTGTTTATTAATTGCAGAATCATAAATGAGGATTGGAACCTCCTCCGATTTTTGCGAATAATTATTACATGCATCACCAACGATCCCCAATCGTATAACAATGATTAGCAGAAAAATAATCCATCCGTAATTGATCGTACGTTTCCCCGTATTGGGATTGGTCCTGAATATGCCTTTATCCTGTTTACTCCTGATGATCCGGAGATTAGCAGGCACCAGATTTTTGAGCTCTTCATCTTCCTGATGAATCGTTGCAGCGCGTTCAATGACTGCAAGGGCCTCCTTATTCAGACTCTTTTTATCAAATACTACACATAAATTGTTCAGGATATTTGTTAGCTCATAACGTAAAGCCATGAATCCATCCGGTAGGTGGTTTAAAACATATATCTGATCATCACTAAAAATCTGGCGCAGCTCCTGGAGATGGATCTTTTCACCATTTTTAGCTTTATAGCTGACTACCAAGAGTTCATTTTTCTTTTCAAGAAAATACCTCGTGGCGTACCGAAATGCATCATCCGCCGCAGCATCGAGTATTAGCGCTCCATTCCTGAATAGGGTATCGAATTCGTATAGTGTTCGATTATTATTAAGAAAGGCCTGCAGGAATTTATTATAGGCTAAGGCATAGTAAGGCGAAATAAATTGCAGGAAGTCCGGTTCATCATATAGATCATTCGAGGCCCAGTAATGTCCAATCCTGACCTGGGCTTCCTCAAGAAAATAGAGTAGATCCTTATCACCCCATATCGCTCTATGGAATCCAAAAATGTCTGGGCTATTCAACTCCTCAAAAAGGCTGAGAACATCCTGCCGGTGCAGTTCCTGCCCCTGAAATGAAATACTGGTGCTGCCGGCAATTTCAAATTCCGCCAGGAGTTTCTTTTTCTCCAGATTTAATACAGACCGTAATGCCCCATTGTCCGTAGGTATTACATTCGCATCAACTATTCGGAATGGAGATCGGTACATGAAAATCAAGGATGTTCAGACAGTTTTGAGGAACTATCGGAACATGGGGCGACAATTTAAGAAGGATCATGGTTAAAGTGACTCCTTAATTTAAATTGTGTGCGCATTCACCTCTTGAATTCAACCCTTCCAAACACAGGATTCACTATAACGGGAATCTTCAGGTCCATACGAATATGGCACGCAACTATTAATCCTCGACTTGTGCAGCCAAAAGATCGTCAAATTGCTCCCTTCTGCGGATCAGTTTCGGTTTACCATTCATCACCATAACTTCTGCCGGACGTAGTCTGGAATTGAAGCGGCTGCTCATTTCAAACCCATAGGCCCCTGCATTATGAAAGGCAAGGAGATCACCTTCGCGAACTTCACTCAGCACACGATCCCAAGCAAACGTGTCGGTTTCACAGATATTCCCTACCACCGTATAAATTCGTTCCGCACCCTTGGGGTTGCTGACATTGGTGATATGATGGTAGGCATCATAAAACATCGGGCGTATCAGATGATTAAAGCCGGAATCCACCCCTGCGAAAACTGTTGCAGTAGTTTGCTTGACTACATTGACACTGACCAGAAAAATGCCGGATTCACTCACCAGGTATTTACCCGGTTCAAACCAAACTTCCAGGGGACGCGAATACTCCTGCTCGAATTCTTTGAAAGCGGCACTTACCTCCTTCCCTAACTGCGGGACATCCGTTGCACCATCGCCTTCCCGGTAGGGCACTTTAAAGCCACTACCCAGGTCAATAAATTCCAACTGCAGGAAATTCATAGCAATTCCAAGCAGTACTTCAAGGCCCCGGATAAATACGCCAACATCCTTGATTTCACTGCCGGTATGCATATGAAGCCCCTGAACGTGCAAGCCGGTAGTCTTTACTATCCGCTCCATATGGCGCAGCTGGTGGATAGAAATCCCGAATTTGGAATCGATATGACCGGTCGAGATCTTATAGTTGCCTCCGGCTTCAATATGCGGATTGATCCGGATGCAAACCGGATAGCTATCACCAAAATGATTCCCGAATTGTTCGAGGATGGAAAGATTGTCGATATTGATGTGAACCCCTAATTCCTTGGCTTCAAGAATTTCTGTGAAGGCCACACAGTTGGGAGTATACAGAATTTGTTCGGGGGTAAATCCCGCATGCAGGCCTAACCGCACTTCATTAATGCTGACACAGTCCAGACCAGCACCCAAACTTTTCAGATGCCGGAGTATGTGAATATTGGACAGGGCTTTGCAGGCATAAAAAAACCGGGTGGGGTGTACCGCAAAAGCCGCCTGAAGTTTCTCCCATTGCCTGGTAATAATGTCCGCATCATAAACATACAAGGGAGTGCCATAAGTTGCGGCAAGGTCCCGTAATAATTCCTCATTCATACGACTGCAAATGTAAGAAGGGCTTGATGGGAATGCTCGATCCGGTTTTGAATCCAGTGTCTGATTGCAATGTGAATAAGTATTAAGACAAAATTTATCCCCTCCATTTTCAACCGAACCTTTCCGGACAAGCAGGGAATCAAATGGTTTGAAGTGAAATTCACAAACGTTTTACTTAAAAGTGCAACTTTACAAAATGCATGTTTCCCTGGTAGTCGCCATCGCTGATGATGGAGCAATAGGACGCAATGGTAGTTTGCCCTGGCACCTACCTGCTGATCTTAAATTTTTCAAAACAAATACGCTTCATAAACCTGTAATAATGGGTCGCAAAACCTGGGAATCCTTGGGAAAACCGCTTAAAGACCGATTTAATATCGTGCTTTCTAAAAACCTACCGGTCTTGCCAGAAGGCGTTTATCGCTCCGAAGATCTGGGTCATGCCATTACTGCTGCCGAAAAAGAAGGGTTTAACGAGGTATCCGTTATCGGGGGAGCCTCCCTTTTTGCGGAGGCCGCCTTATTGGCTGATCAAATGCTAATTACTCGGGTGCATACCAGGGTACCGGATGCTGATACTTTTTTCCCGGAAATCGATATGGACGTCTGGAAAATGGTGTGGGAGGAGGAACATGCGCCGGATGAAAAGAATGTATTTGCTTACACGTTTCAGCGCTGGTCCAGGATCAAATGAACTGGTTCCGGATCCGGCAGTATTTATGGTATCGGATGCATGCCTTGGGCAGGCATGGCATTCATTCCCCTATGGTCTATCGATTATTGGACCTAGGATTGCGGAATCGGCAACGAGCAGTTGGAGCCATTTATCACACAACATCTGATAAGAAATATTCCAGCAGCCCGTTGATCCAACAGATCATTGCTCATTTCCTGTTCCAACGAATATTGGTAAGTAAGTCCGGAGATTTAAACCCGGAGGATTATAAGTCAATCCGGCAGGACATCCCCTTGTTGGATGGGCAAATGGATGGTTTGTTTGATTGGACGAATCTCAATCCCGACATGTGGTGTGACCAATTTCAGAAGCAGTCGCCGGAATTAATCGGGGAACAAGTCGTAATGGTCAAGGGTATACATTCATCCGCCCCAAATTTTAAAGCCTGGAACGATTTACGAACCAAAAAGGAAGTACAGCTGAGTATCGACCTCTTTGAACTTGGACTACTTTTCTTTTCAGCGGATTTTAAAGAGCGGCAGCATTTTGTTCTGAAGCTTCCCTGTCATCTTCGGGGCCGGCAAACAGGTCCCCGCTGAGTTCTATACCCATCCGGAAGCTTTTACGATGATGGGGGCTAAGCCCGTACTTACGGATCCCGTTTCGATGGTCCAGGGTACCATAGCCTTTATTCTGATTCCAGGCATATTGGGGATGAGCCTCATGCAATGCCTTCATGTAATCATCCCGGTAAGTTTTGGCCAACACACTCGCTGCAGCAATAGATGCATAAATACCATCACCTCCAATGATGCAATGATGCGGGATACCCGGATAGGGTTTAAACCGATTCCCATCGATCAGCAGACAGGCAGGGCGACAGGTTAGTTGGTCCAGGGCCAGGTGCATGGCTTTGACGGAGGCCCAGAGAATATTTATAGTATCGATTTCTTGCGGATCCACTCGAGCAACCGCCCAGGCCAGGGCTTTTCGCTGGATCAGGGGCCGAAGCTCTTCCCGAACCCGTTCTGTAAGTTGTTTGCTGTCGTTTAAATAGGGTAACTGTATTCGTTCCGGAAGGATTACCGCAGCTGCGAAAACCGGTCCGGCCAGGCATCCACGACCTGCTTCATCACATCCTGCTTCGAGGACGCCTCTTTCATATGCCCGTTTCAATCCCATTCAATCAGCCTTTAGGATTTTGCATGCTCACCGTCTGATCAAAAATACAGATTGCTGTTATTCCAGCCGACTTAAAATAGCGTTCCAATAGATGGCTGATTCCAATACTCGTTTGATTCCGGTAAACCGTATTTGCCTCCAGCTGAGCACGCCCTTCCTGATACAATTGTTTTTGGAACCCGGTGTAAAGATCCGGTGAGGCCGAAGTAAACAGACCGCTTTGATTGCTGGCATCAAGCCGGTCCAATCGCAATTCATAGGACAATAGGCGGGGTTCCGGTAAATGGATTTCGATAATGCTGTCCTTTCGAATGATCCGCATAGCACTGTCTTTCAGGTCCACACCGAATTTCGCAGTATAGGGTACGGACAGGTGAACGGTCTGTTCGGTAAACATTTTCCGCATGGCATCCGTAAAGGATCCGTCGTTTGCGAGGTTGGTTGCATTAATGCTGCTAACGCCATTCACTTCTAAAGAAGCCAGCTCGGCGATATCCCGAACAAATGAATAATTCTCAATGATCTCTGACTGCACATCACCTTGACCCATCCGGCGCCCCAGTTCATAACCCGTAAAGACCAGGGCAATAATGATAAGAAGGCCGATAATTAGACTGAGAATTCTGGACATACCTATTGCAAATTTAATCAGAGTTCCTGCTGCCTGATACTTATTCGCCTATTTATTCCCTCCATCAGGCCTGCCGTACCTTCGGGGCATTATGAATCACCTGCGTTCCCTGCGCATTTACTTTTACAAGTACCGGTTAAGGCTTCTTGCTGGTGCCCTGTTTATTACCATTTCCAACGTTTTTGCAGTATGGGCCCCCAAGATAGTTCGGGAAACCCTGGACAAGGTTATCCTGGCTATCTCCAATTATCATAAGGCAGCTACCGGACTTGCTGCCAATCAAATTAAGGAGGACATTTTTCGCCTTGTTTTCCTGAATGGATTAATAATCCTTGGCTTTGCAATACTGAGGGGACTGTTTATGTTCCTCATGAGGCAGACTATTATCGTGATGTCCCGCCATATCGAATTCGATCAGAAGAATGAGATTTACGATCATTACCAACAACTCAGTACCCAGTTCTATAAAACTCATTTCACGGGTGACTTGATGAACCGGATGAGTGAAGATGTGTCCAGGGTGCGCCAATATACCGGTCCTGCCATCATGTATGCTATAAACCTGATCGTTCTAACTAGTCTCTGCACCTGGGGTATGCTATACCAGAATGCCCTGCTCACCCTTTATGTAATGTTGCCGCTTCCCCTGCTGGCACTTTGTATTTACCTGGTGAACCGGATCATTTACCGGAAAAGTGAACAGATACAGTCCCAACTATCCGGACTGACCACTACTGCACAGGAAAGTTATTCCGGTATTCGGGTTATTAAATCATTTTCCCAGGAGCGGAATATGCTTCGTTTTTTTAATGATACCTCGGAATCATACCGTAAAAGTGCGATAAACCTGTCTCTGACCGAAGCGATCTATTTTCCATCCATGTCGCTGTTCATCGGACTAAGTGTATTAATCACCATAATGATTGGAGGAAGTATGGCGATTCATGGCCTGATCTCCATTGGCAGTATTGTTGAGTTTGTGATTTATATCAATCTGCTGATGTTCCCCATTTCGAGCCTTGGATGGGTAGCTTCCATGATGCAGCGCGCCAATGTTTCCCAGCAACGGATCAACGAATTTCTGAGTACCCCTCCCGCCATTGTTTCCCCGGTCACAGCCATTAGCAAGGATCTTCAGGGAGGCATTCGTTTCAAAGACCTAAGCTTTACCTATCCGCATACCGGTATCAGGGCATTGCATGATTTTAACCTGGAGGTGCTACCTGGACAGAAAATAGCGATCATCGGGAAAACCGGATCCGGGAAAAGTACGCTGGCCCATCTCCTTTTGAGGATGTATGATCTCAGTTCCGGAGAATTATTGCTGGATAAGGTTCCGGTGAAAGACTTTAATCTCCAGAGCCTGCGCAGTAGTATCGCTTATGCTCCGCAGGAAGCTTACCTCTTTTCGGATACCGTTTACAATAATATCCGCTTCGGACGAGATACTGCAACACGGGAAGAAGTTCTGGAAGCCGCCCGGCTTGCGGATCTTGACAAGGATATTGCTTCCTTATCACAGGGTTTTGAAACCATCATTGGGGAGCGAGGAGTCATGCTGAGTGGGGGTCAAAAGCAACGTCTCGTTCTGGCACGTGCCCTCCTTAAGAATAGCCACCTGTTGCTATTGGATGAATGTTTGTCTGCAGTTGATACCCGCACTGAACAAACGATCCTGAATAACCTTCGGGAATATCTGATTGGCAAAACAACCCTGGTGATTACCCATCGGATCTTTACTACCTGGACCTTTGACCATATCATCCTGTTGGATAATGGCAGCATAGTTGAACAGGGTAATCATGAGAGCCTCATGACTGCCAATGGACGCTATGCCCGGCTCTATCGCCACCAGACTCAGGAGGAAACCGCTCTTTAGGATTATTTACGCAGGATTTGCTGGATCTGCTTATCATCAAGCGTGGCATAATCTCCCGGATGCATGCCTTGAATGTTCAGTTCTCCAATGGAAAAGCGGACCAGACGCAGGGTCGGGAATCCAACAGCAGCCGTCATTCTACGAACCTGTCTGTTCTTTCCTTCTGTAAGTTGGAGCGATATCCAGGACGTCGGAACAGATTTACGAATGCGGATAGGAGGTATACGCTCCGGTAATTCAGGGCCTTCATCTATCAAGCGAGCCACAGCTTTCTTAGTACGATATTCCTTTCCTTCGATCCGGATGATGACCCCATCCGACAGCTGTTTCAAAGCCTCCGCTGTAATCGCAGCTTCCACCTGAACATAATAAGTCCGGGGATGACCAAACCTTGGATCGGTGAGTTGATGGGATAACTGTTTATCAGAACTCAGGATCAGCAAGCCTTCACTATCATAGTCGAGACGACCTACCGGATAAATATCTTTGGACAGGTTCTTAAAAAAATGCGCCAATGTTTTTTTTGTGCCTGATTCAGAAAACTGAGAAAGCACTTCATAGGGCTTATAAAAAATCAGACTCGGCATTGGTGAATTGATGATTCGCTGAAACACGCTCGCAGTGCGGTTCTTGCTTAAAATAAAAAAAGCCCGGCGGAGTTGTGAGCCGCCGGACTTCTATAAGGATGGGTTAGTAAGCACAATCCCTACACAATATTAAAGAGAATTTTTTCTGCACAAAATTTTTCTTACTTTTTTTTCCAGACACTGTGGAGAAAATGTGGACTATTCCATCCCAAATGAAACGTTCCAGGCCTCGCAAGTAGAATCAGCAGCGTGGTTTTGTTGGCGGAAATCTATGGAAGACCGTGCAGCAACGGGCAATTGAAACGCCCCTTACCAGTCTTTTTCCAACTTGACTGGAGTGGCTTTACTCTGCTGCATTTTGTCCTGGGTTTTGCGTTCATCCTGTTGCAGAGCTTTTAACAGGTTATCGGCTTGTTGCTCTGTAAGCTTGCCTGGTTGCGGCTTTCCGGGTTGATGCTGTTGTTTGTTGTCACCTTCTTTGGCATCCTTATTTTCCTTCTTATCGTCCCCTTTCTTCTGTTTTTCGTCCTGCTTTTTATCTTCCTTTTTATCCTGCTGCTTTTGATCATTCTTGCCACCACCATTTTGTTGCTGTTGCTTTAGCTTGGCCAATGCATAACTAAGATTGTATTTAGCTGCAGCATCACTCGGATTTTTCCGAAGCGATTCTTTATACGCATCAACAGCATTCTGCCATTGCTGTTCTGACATATAGGTATTCCCTTTGTTGTACTGCGCACCACTTTGAACGGCCGGATCCTTTGAATCCTTGGCAGTCTGATCCATCACCTTACGGGCCGCATCAAATTGCTTTTGTTGAATGAGTGCATTACCGAGATTAAAAGCTCCCGGTACAAATTGCGGTTGATTTTTCAGGGCTTCCTGGTACGCTGCCGCTGCTTCCGGATACTTCTTTTGATTGTAGAGTTCATTGCCTTTACGGACAAGCTTACGCTCCTGTGCCAGCGTCAGGAGGCCAGGAAACAAGAGCAAAATAGTCAGGAGGATTCTCATGCGGTGTTCCATTTGCGTTTGCTGGCAGCTCCGGGTATTAGGGATTCGAGAAGTAGCAATAAAAGAGCAGGAAATAAGAAGTATTGAAAGTAGCTACTGTAATCTGTATAGGTTACAGTACCCAGGCTCCGGCCTTCCATTCCATCAATAGCCGCCGCAAGTCTGCTGGCAGATTCTGCTCCATTTAATAAAAGCGAATAGGTACCCTGGCCTTTATCCGCAATTGATTTTAATTCCTCCTCATTCAATTTGCTGATAACCGGTTTGCCGGCTTCATCCAATTTGGCACTGTGAGTAATTTCGTCATACAGGGGAGCGCCCTGGGCTGAGCCTACACCAATGGTATGAATGATCACCCCTGCCTCAGAAGCTTCCTTAGCTTTAGAGATGGCACTTTCATCATGATCTTCCCCATCAGAAATGATGATCAGGCTTTTAAACTTCCGCTCTTTTTGCGAAAAGGATTTCATGGCAAGATCAATCGCCTCACCGATCACCGTTCCCTGAGTTGGTACCTGGTCCGGGCGGGCATTTTGCAGCATCATCCGCATGGAGGAATAATCTATGGTCAGCGGCACCTGCAAATAAGCCCGGCCTGCGAAGATGACCAGTCCTACCCGGTCATTATGCAGCTTATCCAGCAAACGTTCGATCAATTGTTTGGCCCGGGTTAGCCGGTCCGGCTGAAGATCCTGGGCAAGCATACTTTTACTGACATCCAGTGCGATCAGCACATCTACCCCCTTTCGTTGAACCTGTTCTGGTTTTCCACCTCCCTGCAGATTGGCTGCACCGACTATTGCCAGACTAAGGGCCAGGATTACCAGTATGGCCTTAAGCGTGATACGTCCAGGTATCCGGCCCAGGAATTGGGTTAGAACCAGGTGGCTCTCCCCAATCTTTTTCATGATCCGGGATCTCCAAAACAAAAGAGCAGCAAATAACAGTACCAACAGCGGGACTGTCAGTAACAGGAGTAAATATTCAGAATGCTGGAACCTAAACATGGATAATTGCAAATGTAACAGGGGAACTAGCTTACCGGATTATTGTTCCGGCTTTTGAAATTTTTTTAACAGCCTGATCATAACCTGGAATAGCAGAAATTACATCCCAAATTAAGGAGCAATATAATCGAATGAATTTACTTGCCATCTCGGGTAGCCTTCGCGAAGCCTCCTCCAATACCGCCATCCTTCGTGCTATGGCATCTTTTGCCCCACCGCATTTCCATTTTCAGATCTGGTATGGATTGGGCAACCTGCCTGCTTTCTCACCCGACCAGGATTTTGATGCCTCCCCGGAAAGTGTGACCGAATACCGGCAATTACTGAAACAATCCGATGGAGTTATTATTTGCACCCCTGAATATGCTTTTGGAATGCCTGGAGTACTCAAGAATGCTTTGGATTGGGCCGTTTCTTCCGGGGAATTTGATAAAAAGCCCTTGTGTACCATTTCTGCATCCCCTTCACCCTTAGGAGGCGAAAAAGCCCATGAGAGTCTGAGTCTGACCCTGAAAGCTTTGGGAACCCAGCAACCGGAAGATCTGAAATTGTGCATTCCTGCGATTAAAGGAAAATTGAATGTTGCTGGTGAAGTTGATGATCCGGAGTTATTGGAAAAGCTCCAAAATCTTCTGAACGCTTTTATTCATTTTATTGAGCAACAACCAGCACCCGAAGTATAGGAATCTTTAGAAATACCCAAACAGAACGGTTTTTGCAATTAAACCGATCTTTACCCAGTGTCGCAAGTACCTGTATTACTGATCACGCCGCCATTCACCCAGCTGAATACGCCTTATCCGGCAACTGCCTATTTGAAAGGCTTTCTGTCCACGCGTCATATCGCTAGTGCACAGGCCGACCTCGGTATCGAAGTGACTTTATCACTTTTTAGTCAACCCATACTTACCCGGGTTTTTAAAGAGATCCCCCAGCAAGCCTGGTCCGAGAATGCCCAACGGATGATCCAACTAAGCCAGGTGTATCTCGATACCATTGACTCCGTAATTCTATTTCTCCAGGGAAAGAATCCCAGTTTGGCGCACCGAATTGCGCAGCGGAATTTTTTACCGGAAGCGAATCGCTTTGCCCAAACAGGGGATCTGATTGCTGACTTTGGCAGCATGGGCATCCAGGATAAAGCCAAACACCTGTGCACCCTCTACCTGGAAGACCTGAGTGACCTGATCCAGGAATGCCTGGATCCCAATTTTGGATTTTCACGCTACGCAGAGCGACTGGCCCGTTCGGCCAATTCTTTTGATAATCTCCAGGAAGCACTTGATGCAGCCCCATCCCTCATCGACCAGTTATTATTCTCCTGTCTACATAAAAGGATCCTGGAAACCCAACCTGTATTGCTGGCTATTTCGGTCCCCTTTCCGGGAAATCTGTATGCTGCACTTCGCTGCGGGCAATATATTCATCAACACTTCCCGAATATCCGGGTAGCCATGGGTGGAGGATTTCCCAATACCGAACTTCGTTCATTGACGGAACCCAGGGTCTTTGATTATGTCGATTATATCTGCCTGGATGATGGAGAAGCGCCCCTCGAAAATCTGATTCTGCATCTTCAGGGCAAACAATCCAGGGAGGCACTCAAACGGACCTTTATCAGGAATGAGCAAAATCAAGTGGTATTCATTGATAATGCTGCGTGTACGGATTATCGTCAGGCCCAGGTTGGCACCCCGGATTATCGTGACTTGCCCCTGGATCAGTATCTGAGTGCTATCGAGATCAGTAATCCCATGCATAGTCTATGGAGTGATGGCCGTTGGAATAAACTAACGATGGCCCACGGATGTTATTGGGGAAAGTGCAGTTTTTGCGATATCACCCTACCTTATATCGCCGAGTATGAGCCCATGACGGCAGCGCTGATCGCTGACCGCATGCAGACTTTAATCGAGCAGACGGGTACGAGTGGATTTCATTTCGTGGATGAAGCAGCACCACCTGCCTTGATGAAGGCGCTTGCCCTTGAAATTCTGGCAAGGAAAATGATCGTTACCTGGTGGGCGAATATCCGCTTTGAAAAAGCCTTTACCCGGGATCTCTGTCTTTTATTAAAATCCTCGGGGTGCATTGCAGTTAGTGGTGGATTAGAGGTTGCCTCTGATCGCCTGCTGGGGCTGATTCGGAAGGGAATTACTGTTGCACAGGTGGCCCTGGTCAATAAACATTTCAGCAATGCCGGTATCATGGTACATGCTTACCTGATGTATGGATTCCCTAGTCAGACAGCTCAGGAAACCATTGATTCCCTGGAGATGGTCCGTCAGATGTTCAGGGCCGGGATTCTCCAGAGTGCCTTCTGGCATCAATTCGCCATGACAGCCCATGCACCGGTTGGTCTGCAGCCTGAGGCATTTGGTGCTATTAATGAAAGCATCATTCCGGGGAGTTTTGCTAATAACGACCTGGTACATCGCGACCCACATGGTGCGGACCATGAGTCGTTCAGCTTTGGACTAAAAAAATCCCTGCTTAATTATATGCATGGAATTGGACTGGACACCCCAGTTCCGCAATGGTTCGAGCACAAAGTTCCTAAGACCAGTATTTCTCAAGATTATATTACGGGGCAATTGGAATCGGAGGAAATGCGTTCTGATAAGCCCGGATCCCGGGTAATTTTTACCGGAGAGTTGCCAACGATAGAGATCGTCACGAAGACGAAAAAAGGCAATAGCTGGGAAATTGCTTCCCTGCAATTTCAGACCCGAATGAACAGTCTGAATATACGAATCCCGGTAGAGCAGGGACACTGGTTATATCGACTGATCCAGCACCTTTATACCGGTAAAACGATGAGTCTTCAGTCGGTGAAGGAAAGCTATGAACAGGCTGGGATGGAGGACTTTGAAATATTCTGGGATAATAAACCGGTGGATACGCTTTGGAAGGCGGGTTTGCTGGTCGTTTGAATGGAGGTAAACAATGAAAGGAATATTTTGTCAGAGTTGCCCCGTGCCTTTAGGTGTTCCCGCCGTAGCTATTAGCGAAGGAGGGCTGGGGATTAGTAATGTACCAAAATATGTCAAGGGCTTTAGCCCTTTTTTATTGATTATTGGGGAGTCAAGTTGCCCCATGCCTTTAGGTGTTCCCGCCGTAGCTATTAGCGAAGGAGGGCTGGGGATTAGTAATGCCCCTAAAAATGTCAAGGGCTTTAGCCCTTTTTTTATTGATTATTGGGGGGCAATTGAAATGATCATTTGACGATAAGCATTGAGTGGAGTACCTACGCAAAAGGCCAGCCGCCGCCTCAGGCTATGGCTTGCATGCCTAAAGGCCTGCTTTCTGTAGTAAATGCTTAACCCCGGCCCTCCTTCGCTACGCTACAGCGGGGAACCATAAAGGTCCTTGTAATCTGATCTTATCTGGCAATCCCCAGCCTAAAGGCGTGGGGCAACTGCCTGGTCTGTCAATGCAATCACTCCTTTTTTTCTGAGAGGTTTCGAATCCTTTACCATCCACTCAGAAGCTGTACGATTTTGTCGTCATCCCTGAACATATTGATTCATCTGTTGGCGAAATTTATAACAGCCGATCTGCAAAGAAGCATGGTTAAATGTATGATACCATCCCAATTCTCTGTATTATATCCACTGCATTATTAGCAATCGCTCTTTAGGAAAAAGAGATATGGCAGGGTTGCTTTATTACGAAGTTAGAACATTCATCAAAATAGTATTTTTACCGTGCGAGTTCGAACTGTTACGGCTGACTGAAGCATTTCATATCATACTGAATGAATCCAATTGATGTACTTTATAACGACTTTCTACGGGGTCTTGATATCACACACAGAATATTACTGATCTCAGACTATTCTGAAGGATTAAAGTATGGATGGAAGCGGAACCTAGATTATTCAAATCAGAATATTAGTAAAGACTTTGAAGCAGGCAAGTCGCCAAAGAAGAAGTTGAAGTTTTATATAGATGAACTTTCATCATTATGGAGCAGCTTCGTTGATATTTGGTCTGAAATGTTTTGGACGCAAATTGAGGAAACTCCTACGACTTTTAAGAGAGTTGATACTATTAGGAAAATTATCGATCGGGGTAGATTTATGGGAGTGGGTGAAGCAATGCATACTCGTTATGAGTGGGAGCGTCTATTGGATTCAGGGCATTTACAATTGCGATATACCAGTGAGGAATTGCAAAAGGTGACTGATATAATTTCAAAGGACGAAAGTAAAAGGCTCAGATTGCTAAAAAAATCTCTTAATAACGAGCGAGTAAATTGGAGTGAATATCTTCAGTATGGTGAAGCAATTGCTTATTTCACTCATGGCACCTTGTTCAATGAAACAACTGGGGGAACTGAATTGGAAAAGCATTTCTCATCAAAAGAGATCAGAATTTTGGATGAAATCTGGAAACAGTATGAACCTAAATAGTCTGGGCTCCAAATGGAGGCATTTAGGTCATGAATTCTTTCATGAAGAAGTGGTCATAGATTGAAGAAATGATCTCAACCTATACCACATTCCTTAATCCCCATCACTTTTATCCTCCTTATCCTCCTTTTTCTTCTCCTTTTTATCCTTACGATCTTCCTGCTTTTCCTGTTTCATATCTTCCTTTTCCTCTGCCTTTTCAGTTTTCAGTTCGGCCTTCTCTTCCGATTTTTCGGTCTGTGCTTCCTTGGAATTATCGACACTTTTGACAAATTCCAGGTTGAATGCGCTAGCCCAATGGAAGATATCCGCACTGGACTTGGGCCCGGCGTGACAGGAACTTTTCAGGGTCTTCTCTCCGGGATTAAGTCGCACATTCCCAAATACTTCACAGATACCTCCCGGAACTTCTAAAGCTTCAAACGTCTTTTCATCATAATGATAAATGAAGATCTCATAGACCTGGGTGCCGGTACTTTGATTCACTGAAACCAACGCGAAATCCTTGTAACCATCGAAATTGAAATCCATGCATTTGATCTGGTATTGGGTTTCAGGCCCCTGCGGGAGCTCCAGTTCAATCGTTTCAACACCCGCCATAAGAACCTGAACGAGGCGGGTATCCGCATTATGAATGATCGTAGCTCCAATACCCGGGGCAATCTGATATTTCTTGGTCTGTGCCTGCAATACACAAGTAGAAACCATTAGAATCAATAAAGAAAAGTAGGACTTCATGATACGTTATTCAATTCAAATGATGATCGGGAACTTGCCGCTTCTTCCAGGAAAAATCGGTCAACTAAGGCTCTATAATAAGAAAAAGCCCGCACACGGTTGGGGCGGGCTTTTTCAATCACTATTGATCCTGGATTATGGAAACAGGATACCATTATAAGTATTGATATCAACCTGTGGAACATTCGAACCATAGTAGGCGTTGATATTCCGGATAATTTCATTTGCAGCTAAAGCATAACCTCTCGGAGTCAGGTGAACACCATCCAAAGAGAAGGAATTGCCGGTTACGAAGGTTGTTGTGAATGTAACTCCATTATAAAGAATACCACTGCTTAGTGTCTTCAAAAAGGAATTCATATCGACATATGCCAGGCCATGTGCTGCCGCTTCACTTTGGATGATAGAATTGAACGTTGTTGTGGCAGCCTTAACAGCAGCAACTTCGGTAGCATCCAGGACATACTTCCCTGGTATTGGCGTTACGCTACCCATACCGTAGTATTTAATTGAATCCTGAGGAACAGTCAGCAGGATATATTCACCTGCTTTGATCATCCGGAGCTTAGCCGGTGCATTCGGATCAGCGATAATAAATCCGTTCTGTCCAAGCGTAAAAGTGATTCCCACAGCCTTATAGGCGAAATTCAGGGAATCAACCTGACCCTGACGGGTAAGAACGAGACCATTATAAGGAACGGTGGTGAAGTACGGAATGGCAGTTACATCCGGGATATTCATGAGAGCACCTTTAGCACCGTTCTCGGTTAGTTTCTTAACAACGGTATCTACGCCAGCAGCAAAATATGCCGTACTTGATATGGAATTCTGATCCAGGAAACTACCACCACTGGATTTACCAGCTCCACCTGAAGTGGCATAAGCAAGTACATCATTATTTCCAATCCAGGCTGTAAAGAAAGTAGCTTGAATCCGGCCAATTTCGGCTACAGGTGTTGCTGCGAGGTTGCTGAAATAGCGTTTGGAGTACGGATTTAGGCTGGGATAACCCGGAACCAGATAATCAATGGCACGGATACCTGGAACGCCCATATTATTGTAGGGACCCTGGGCTGCGATGCTGATACCATCACCGGCTGTATCATTAAGAGTAGAAAATACGGGGCCCAGGCCAACAATACCATGAGAGTCGGTTGTATATCCAAGAATCCGCTTAGGATTTGGGTATCCCCCTTCGCTATGCAATAAGGGTTGGGTAAAGGCCCCTCCACCAACGATCGCAAATTGCTTAGCCAGCATGGAAGGATAGGAACTTAATTGACCGCTCCTGTATAAGGTACCATCTGCAAAGCCGGAGGTAAGGGAATTACCTACAGCAACATAACGACTAAAATCGAGGACTCCGGCGCTTGGAGCACCGGCATCCATATGTGGCTTACAGGCTGTCAGAGAAAAGGCAGCCGCAATGCCTACTATTAATAAGTTCTTATTCATGAGTTGATAAAATGAGTGTTGATGGATAGTTTAGAAATCGTAAGACAAACCAATACCTGGAGTTACAGCCTTCGTCTGATAGCGACCAGAGAGGCCACTTTCTACAGATACGGCATTCCTTTTTTCAGAAGTCACATATTCTAGGGCAGCAAGGATGGTCAATTTCTTCATTGGCTTATAGGTAATACCACCAGTCATAACAATCCGGTTTGCATCCGGAAGATCCGGAGTTACATAATTGTTCTGTACTGGACTTGGATCATAGGCAGCTCCGAGCATAATGGCCAGTTTATTGGTAGCCTGGTAGTGCGCTCCTAGACGGGAAGCCAGGCGGTTCTTATATAAACGGGCGGATGAAGTACGCATGCTGCCATTTACTGCGACACCATAATTGAATGCAAGGGAATCATAAGCTTTCCAACCAGTCAGGTTGAAATCAGCCTGTATAGTCAGATGCTCCATCGGCCGCCATGCAGCGCCAATGCTGAATACTTCAGGGCAAGGCAATGTCGCGTCAAAGGAGGTATTCGGAAAGCTGGAAGCAATGGATGGTGCCGTAGTAAAGTTTGCTGTACCACTACCGACATGCATATCTACCCGGCTCCGGTAAGAGATACCAAATTGCAAATGATCATTGGCTTTCAGAGTAACACCCAGGTTATAACCCATGCCCTTGGCACTACCATTCAAGCTGGCCTGACCATCCTGTCCGGTACCATTCTGTACCGGTATCGCCTTGGCCAATTTGACATTGCCTGTACCATATACATAACCTGCACCGATCGATACTTCGTCACAGATTTTGTAGGAGATGGTTGGTTGGATAAAAATGGTATTTAGTTCAATGTACTGGATGGCATACCGTCCAGCCCAGTTATCATCCCAATAAGTACCGGATCCGTAAGGAGTGGTAACACTAATACCGATACCGAGGCCTTTTAGTTTTTTGAACGTACCACCGGCATAAATATTAAAGGGGGTAAAGGTTTTTTGCTGTGTTCTGGCACTGGTATTGGTAGCATCATTTACATACTGAACATTCGGTATGATCATTAAAGCGCTGCCATAAACCTGGAAATTATCCAGCCTGGAAAGCCCACCTGGATTATAAAAGATTGTGGAAGCATCCCAGGGCATGGCTGTTCCTCCGCCTCCCATAGCAAGTTGGCGCAAGCCTTGCAGGTTCAATTGATAACCTGCACTGAAGGCCATTATTGCAGGCATCAGTAAGGCAGTAGTGAGTAGTCCGTGTTTCCTCATAAGACGTTGTGATATGTGATTGGATACGTAAATGTATGTGGTGAAGATAATGCAGGCTTAAAAATAACCAAATGGTAATTCTGATAATGATATCAGGTATGGGAAAAATCGCTGAAATGTTTTATGCAGGGATGCGGGGGAATGCCTGTCCTGAGCGTAGTCGAAGGGCCTGTCCTGAGCGGAGTCGAAGGGCTTGTCCTGAGCGAAGTCGAAGGGCCGGTCTGGCATATAAAAGAAGCTGTAAGATGGCTTCGTCATCGCAGATCCTATCTCAAAAATATACACGACTCTTGAGATCTTTATTCATCCAAAATAGTTGCTCCATGCCTTTAAGTTTGGGATTATCAGATACCACAGAAAGCGCAGGCCTTGTGGCCTTTTGCTTCTTTTAGGAGATCTACACAGTACCTGCAAGCTTGGCCTAAAGGCCTTTCTAATTTAATATTATCTCCAAATCCCCAGCCTAAAGGCATGGGGCAACTGTCTTGTCGGATGTAGCAATTTCACTCCTTCCGTCCAAAGATTATCCGGCCCTTGAGGGAAGACGAAGGGGCTGTCCTGACGAAGATTGCTTCGTCGTCGCAAAGCATCCAGCTCGCAATGGCGAATGCTTTGAGAGCTTTGTACCTTTAAAATAGTTGCCCCGTGCCTTTAGGCCGGGGATCAGAAATGTCCCCAAAAATGTCAAGGGCTTTAGCCCTTTTTTATGGATTATTGGGTGGTCAATTGGATGATCTATTGGACTAAAAATCTTCTGTTGAGTACCTGCGCAAAAGGCCAGCCGTCGCCTTAAGCGATGGCTGGCCTTCCTTCGCTATGCTACGGCGGAGAACCCTAAAGGCAAGGGGCAACTGTAGTGACTGACGAAGCAATCTTATCCGGTACGTCCAGAGCTTACGAATCTTATTTATTTGAGCTTGGTTTCCCTACTGCGAAGCCAATCCCAAACAAAGAATACTGATCCGAATCCCCTCAATCTTAAGGAGCTCCAGCGCTGCTGCCTCCAAGGTCGCCCCTGTTGTCAATACATCATCCAACAGAATAACATGCCCCGGGTTCGGAGTCGCAGGATCGCATAATTGAAACGCATCCTGAACATTCAAAACCCGTTCCTCGCGGCTTTTACGAGTCTGACTCTCCGTCTTTCTGCATCGTCGCAAAAGGTCCTCCCGAACCGGTATTCCCACAATTTCCGAGAGTCCAGTTGCAATCAGACTCGCCTGATTATATCCCCTAAGAGCCAATTTATCCGGATGTAATGGAACAGGCACCAGTGCATCCACATTCTGAATCCAGTCAGATGATCGGAGCATATACCCAAACTGCCGCCCCAGAAACAGACCGATCTCCTTTTTCCCTTGGTATTTCAGTCTATGGAGTAAATATTGCAAGATCCCATCCGGACTGAAATAGGCAAATGCAGTGGACCATTCAAAAGGGATCCGTCCGGCAATCCGAATGGCGGCCTCATTTCCGTGTACATCCTGAAAATCAGTCCTCGGCAATTCCAGGTTGCATGCCATACATAGTACGGCTTCCTGGTACAGGAGCGGCTTTCGGCAGCCTTCACAGAGGCGGGGAAGGAACAGGTGGAATAGGCCTTGAACCAGTTCATAAAATAAATTGGGGTTGCTGACTTTCATGAAATCCGTCTAAAGCAAGTACAATTTACCTTCACCCACTTTTTTAAAGTACAAACCCGGACATAATGCTGATCAAAGTATTTGGTAGTGCTGTTTATGGAGTGGATGCCCTCACCATCACCATGGAAGTGGATGCCTCTCATGGCATTACCAGTTACTTTATTGTGGGCTTGCCGGATAAATCTGTTCTGGAGTGCCTGGACCGGATCCAATCAGCATTACGAAATTCCCGCCTGGACAAACCCCGTTGTCATGTGCTCATCAACATGAGCCCGGCTGATATCAAGAAAGAAGGCGCTGCCTATGATCTCCCGATTGCTGTTGGATTAATGGCGGTAGCTGGCGTCATTCCTTCCCATAACCTGCACGAGTATGTGATCATGGGGGAATTAGGGCTTGATGGCCATTTAAAGCCGATTAAAGGGGCCTTACCCATAGCCATTAAAGCCCGGGCCGAGAAGTTCAAAGCATTGATCCTGCCAAAGGCCAATGCACGGGAAGCCGCGCTGGTCAATAACCTTCAGGTTTATGGTGTAGAGACCCTGAATGAAGTTGCCAATTTCTTAAATGGCACGATCCAGATTGAACCCACTTTTGTCAATACCCGTGAGGAGTTCTATGATGCCCAGACACATTTCGAGATCGATTTCAATGATGTTCGTGGACAGGAAAATGTCAAGCGGGCTTTGGAAATCGCAGCCGCTGGGGGGCATAATGCAATCTTGATAGGACCACCTGGTGCGGGGAAGACCATGTTGGCGAAACGTTTGCCAACGATCCTTCCCCCACTTTCCTTGCAGGAAGCATTGGAGACCACCAAGATTCATTCTGTGGCTGGTAAACTTAGTTCGAATGCATCGCTGGTAGCTCAGCGGCCTTTTCGTTCCCCGCATCATACCATTTCTGATGTAGCTCTTGTGGGTGGAGGGGGTGATCCCAAGCCCGGGGAGATCTCCCTGGCTCATAATGGGGTTTTGTTCCTGGATGAGCTTCCCGAATTCAAAAGGGCAGTATTGGAAGTGATGCGGCAACCGATGGAGGAGCGAAGGGTCAGTATTGCCCGCGCCAAAGTGAGCATCGATTTCCCGGCGAGTTTTATGTTGATCGCTTCGATGAATCCTTGAAGTTGCGTTGGTCTTTTTCGGCATTTTGGAAGTAGGCGGGGTTGTAGCTGAATTTGAACCTAATCTCATCACCTTCAATGGTTACGCTGTCAGTGATCTGTTCCACAATCTGACGCTTGGCGTCTGATTGCAGTGATCCCCATCGATCATACAGATTCTTGGCCTCGTTGATTATGGTGTCACCATTGAGGTATTCAATCTTCAGAAAGTCTATTTCCGCTTCAATTTCTGGAATTGTATTCTCTATTTGTTTCCATTGGACATCGAGTGGTGTGTAATAGCCCGCGAATCCATCTTTGGGAATCTGTCCAGCCAAATACAACTGCATTGTCTTATCCATCTCATCCTTCAATCTGCGGCGATCCTGGTTGAGAGTTTGAAGCTGCATTTCCTTTCCTGCGATTGCTTCATCGGCTTTTGAAAGAAACTTCTCAATGTGCTCGTCAGTTAAAAGGAAATTCTTGAGATTCTCGTAATAGATTTCTTCGATATCTCCGATCTCGATCTTAGTCTTTCGGCATTTGCTGCATTTGTATTTGCTGCCGTCATTATACACGTACATTTTGCCACCACAACCACAATACAGGAGTCCAGAGAATAGATGGACAACTTGTCTGCTTGGCCGCTTATTCTTCTCCTCCTGCTGCGTTAGGATCTGATTACACTCATCCCACAGTTCTTCTGACACCACAGCCGGACAAGTAATGGATATCCATTCGCTTTCGGGTTTTAGGACCCATTTCTTGCCATCTCCGAGGCTTTTGGTGTAATTGGCCAGTCTGACCCCTTTTGCCGTGCTATCGTGCAATAGGCGGCCAATGGTGGTGTCTGAGAACTCTGAACCATTTCGGGTGCGATGACCCATTTCATTAAGCTTTTTGGCAACCAGGCCTTTTTTACGATGAACTGTAAAAAGTTCATAGATCAACTTCCGCACTGGTGCTTCATGCTGATCAATTTCGAGTGATTTACCCACCCATTGATATCCGAAGGGAGCTGCTCCGCCCAGGGGCTTTCCCATCTTTGCCCGTATGGGGACAGAGGCTGCAACCCGATCCGCAATTTCTGCCCGCTCCCACTCTGCCATGGCCGCAATGATCGTGAAGAACAATCGGCCTGAAGGTGAGCTAGTGTCAATGTTCTCGGCCAGCGAGATCATGTCAGCGTCCGCTTGTCGAAATAGCTCTGAAAATTCAAGCAACTCCTTTGTATTCCGCGCGAGGCGGGCAAGCTTGGAGAATACTATTGCAGTGATCCGTCCTGTTTGAATGTCTTTCAACATTTTCTTGGTCTCGGCAAGCTCCATCACGGTCTTGCCGGATACAGCTTCGAGGCGGTACACCTCGGCTACCTCCCAGCCTTTGGCATCGGCATAGTGCCGTGCCCGTTGTTCATGATGCTCTGGGCTATCATCTCTTACCTGGAATTCTGTAGAAACTCTGACCCAGATACCGACTCGTCTTTTTTGTTCCATCTGCATTCAGTTTTCAATGTGAAATTATTTTGTTTACTACAGTATATATGTTCTGGGGGATTTTGTAAGACAGATGGATTTACTATTTCCAGCTATTTATTATAAATATCAGTTGGTGGTTATTTCAAAAAGTGAATGGTGTTTGCTGAACTTTGATTGAAACCTGCAATTTTTCAATAATTCATCATTCATGAAAACCATACAGTTCATTGCTCAATATTGGTCTCAGGTTACTGTGATTATTGGTGCTTTGGGATATAGCATAAATCACTTTCTGACTTATAGAACTAAAAAACTTGAATTGCGATTTGCTCACACAATGGGACAGCTTTCGGATATTCTGTCAAAATTCACTGTTGCGTACATGAATATCAAAAACTCAATTTATAAATACAGCAAGTTTGCTCAATTTGGTGACCAGTATGCTATATCAAAAATGCAGAATGAAAAACTGGAATCGTTAGAAAGTGAGTTTAGCGAGTTTTTAAAGTGCTATTATTTACTCGAACTATTTGCTGATGAAGAACAACTTGCACCATACCATAAGGCAATGCTCAATATGGGAATTGTTTTTATAGACGTCAAATCCACAGTCTATAGTAAAGGCCCGGAAGGATTGCCCGACGAAGAGTATCGAAAATTTCAATTTCGGTGCCAGGGCAAAGTCGAAGAAAATACAACCTTACTAAAAAAAGGGCGGGATATTTTCAATAAACGATATCTGAATAGTTAGGTATTCTCCTGGCCATTCCCTACATATACCCCTCATCATTGAGCGATAAATACCGCTCATCAGTAATGATTAAGTGATCAAGTAGCGTAATATCTAATAGTCCTAATCCGTCCTTCAATTTCTTTGTCAGCTGTGTATCGGCACTTGACGGTTGCACATTGCCCGAGGGATGGTTATGTGCCACTATTATTCGAACAGCAGCACAATTGAGGGCAATACTCGCGATGATACGCAAGTCGGCTACTGTGCCGGTCATTCCTCCGTGTGACACCCGATAATACCCAATGCACTTGTGTGCTTGGTTCAAACATAACATGTAGAACTCCTCCGCAAAATGAATGTGGCCGTTCTTGCTCATCATTCCTCGAAAAAACTCAGCAGCCTCATGACTTGAGGTAATACTGATAAGCTCGGACTTTTTTGCTCCGCGATAGCTGATACGGATCTTGATTTCGGGGATCGGATATTTTGCCATTTTCGTGTAGGAGGATTGTTTGCGCCCTCCAACCGGAAAAGGGTGCGAACAATTTTGCTACACACTGGCACATACCTCACTATTGAATCAAAGTGCTTAGCCTATTTAGGTAGCTAATAAAAAATGCAGGAGCATATGCTGTTTTCAATATATCTGCCTCCCTTTTTACAGGAAGTTTATAAGGTCAAAATAGAGGAGTGAGTGACTTTTTTTAATCCTCTATGCCACCCCTTGACACAAACAATGAATCAGTGAATAATGATGCTGTTGTTAGCCCCGAGACGCAGGATATTTTCTCTGACGAAGCGATTGGAGCATTGCAAGATTTTGGCAAACTTTTACAGCGCATTCATAATAGGCTTGTCAGAGAGGGTATCAAAATCGAGGTAGATTCTCATTATGCATCACGAAACAGAAACTAATGAAAAGGCGGTACTTAAAGCAATGCAAAGCGGAGCCTACCGTGATCGATATTTAGTATACAACCGTAAGAGCACAGACGAACCGAATAATCAGAAAAACTCCATTCAGTATCAGAAATCGGAAAACATTCGATTCTCCCAGCGATTCCACTTACCAATTGCCCAAGTTATCCTTACTGGCTTTGCTGTCAATGGCATCATCTCTGAAAAACATTCCGGATTTAAGGAGGATGCCGCATTGTCTTTTGGCAAAGATGGAACGGTGCAGTACCGAATTGAACGGCCTAAATTCTATCGCCTGGTGCAACTTCTCAACAAAGGGTATTTCAAAGGAATAATCGTTCTATGCTGGGACAGAGCCAGCCGAAATAAAGGTGACAACACCGTAATCGAGAAACTCATGAAGCAGGGGGTTGATTTTCGCTTTACCCTTGCCAGTTATGCTAACACCAGTGCTGGTGCGCTACACATGGATATTGACGGCATGTTTGCTCAGCATCACTCACGGGTGACGAGTGAAAAGGTATCGCTGACAATCAAAAACCAGAGAAGCAAGGGAGTGTGTACATATAAGGCACCAGTTGGGTATCTCAACCAAGGAGTCATGGACAATAAGCCGTTTGACCTGGTTCGTGCCCCACTCGTCAAACAGTTGTTTGAAGAATATGCTACAGGTAGATATAGCCTGGCTGATCTCGCTAGATGGGCAAATGCGCATGGTTTAACTATGCCGCCAGTCCGGAGGCGCAGAACTGACCAGGAAATACTGGCGGAAGATGAAGATGAGCAAACGCTAAAAATTGAGCGTGTTGAACGGCCAATCACCTATACCAATATTCATAAAATACTCAGTAGCCCATTTTATACAGGCCGTGTTCTTGGGGTTGACAACAAATATGTGGTGAGCACTAGTCACAAGCCGCTTGTGTCGGATGAGCTATTTGATAAAGTGCAGGTTTTACTTGGATCAAAGCGAGTCAGCCAGCACTACACTCAAAAATTGAATTACCTGTATCGGGGACTTTTACGCTGCGGAATATGTAGCCGAGTATATACTCCGTACATTAAAAAAGGTATTTTGTACTTCAGTTCTCGGTGCGCAAGAGAGTGTGTGAATACACAACGAAACATCAACCTGTCCTTTTTAGAAGGCAGTATTGACCAGCTCATCCAAAAGCTAGTTTTCACCGATGCAGAGATAGCAGAGATGGACGCAAAAACCACGGCGGATATTAGCCTCGTTGACCAAGAGCAAAAAAATGAAATGGAACTTCTTGACCGAAAGCGCAGAAAAATCAGCGAAGACCTGGGATATCTGAGGGAGAACAAGTTGCAATTGCTCCGATCTGGTGTATACACTCCGGAATCTTTACTAACTGAAGAAATACGGCTTACTAAGGTTTTGAGTGAAATTGATGTTCAAGAGCAGACTTCAGCAATTACTCTTGCTGAAACAATAAGTGACTTAAAAATTCTTTCCGAACTCCTAAAAAGCCTTTATTTCTATTACAAAAATGCCAATCCGAAGGAAAAAGAAGAATATGCTCGAATGCTCTTTTCCGAACTTTCTTTTTCCGAAAATACCTTGAGAATTAAGTGTAAAAATGGCTTACAGGTCTTAGAAAGTCGATTTTATTTTGTCGGTGACCCAACAACCTGGATTTCTGAAGGGAGGCACAATTACTATTTACTCGAAGAAAGCATACACGCACTAAGAGATATCATGGGTGCACGCCCACCACCAGAGAATTAGCTCTGGTCTTTTGGCTTGTAGTGCTCATCTATCTCAATTTCAACACCTTCAGAAACAAGCCGACTGTGAATTCGTTGTAAGAGCCTACCAAACTCTTGAAGGGCTTGTACACCAGCATCAGTAAATAGCTGTTCCTGTTCTGAAACATCATCGTATTCACTATTCATGTACTAGTTTAATTAAGGAGTAATACCAGGAGCGGTATCTGCGGAGATTACCAGAAACGATATATCTGCCTCCCTATCTCTTGCTGCTTGTGGTAGATATTCTTGAGCTATATGGAACATATACCAAACAATATTCGACACTATCGAAAGTTAAAGGGTCTCACCCAATGGGATGTGGCGCGACATCTTGGATTTAATAGTATTGATCGGATCTCGAAATGGGAGGCTGGAAAACAGTGGCCGCATGTAACTAATCTTCTGAAGATGGCAGAGCTTTTTGAGGTTCATGCTGAGGATCTCTATTCTAAACTCGTCACTCATTGATGTTCTGGCAAGTAGGATATATACTCTTGAAATGGAATTCTCAATTGAAAAATTTAATGAAATAAAACACGAGGCGGAAGATTTTTATAATGCTATCGGCTCTGTTCGATGCCCATATTTCAATGAAGATATTCACTTCAACACAAAAGGATTGGAACATCTAATCTTTAAGTCTTGGAATAGGTCACGTCCGGTCAGTGATCAGTATTCTCGACTCCGGCACATTAGACTTGCACCACAGATCATCCGAAATTCAAAAACATTACAGGGTGTTTGGAAAACACAAAATTTTGAACGCATCAAGCGAAAAGAAGGCTGGGAAAAGGTTTTAAAGCATATAACCTACTATGAATTCATAGCTGTGATGGAGTCGCATGACTCCCAGGTTCGCGTAAAGGTCATTGTAAAGCAGGTAGATGGTGGAGAAAAGCATTTTCTCAGTATTATTCCTTTCTGGGGTATTAATAAGACAACAGGAAAACGCTTACTGCATAGTGGTAATCCTGAAAATGACTAGCATCAAAAAACCCGCCTTGAAGGGCGGGATCTTTGATGGCACTTGGCTGCAGTTTAGTTGTAACCGCGAGAGGGTCGAAACCCTCACAAGCGCCATACTTATACTAACCTGTCAGGATATATTTTGCAATATGAGATTATAAATTTCCCTCGACTTGTTGTTATAAATAACAACACTGGTGACCCAACAACCTGGATTTCTGAAGGGAGGCAGAATTACTACTTTCTAGAAGAAAGTATACACGCACTGAGCGGTATCATGAGTGCTCGTCCACCACCAGAGAATTAGCTCTGGTCTTTGGGCTTGTAATGCTCATCTACCTCGATCTCTACACCTTCTCTAACCAGCCGATTGTGAATCTGTTGTAAGAGTCCGCCGAACTCTTGAAGCGCTTTAATACCATCATCATTGAATAGCTGTTCCTGTTCTGGAACCTCATTGTTTTCATTATTAATGTACTAGTTAATCTAAGGAGTAATACCAAGAGCGGTATCTGCGGAGATTATCAGAAACGATATATCTGCCTCCCTATCTCATTATGCTTCTGGTAGATATTCTTGAACTATATGGAACATATACCAAACAATATTCGACACTATCGAAAGTTAAAGGGGCTCACCCAATGGGATGTGGCGCGACATCTTGGGTTTAATAGTATTGATCGAATTTCCAAGTGGGAGGCTGGCAAGCAGTGGCCGCACGCAAGAAACCTCATTCAACTTGCAGCGCTATTTAGTTGTCACGCAGAAGAACTGTATAAAAAGTAAGTCCTCTTAAAGGCTTGTAATTTTACCCAACTCGAATAAGATCAAACTTATGAATATTGCAGCACTTACACCCAAAGTAGCTTCCATTACATCGCAAAAGGTGGCTAGTCTTTGCGCGAAACTTGTAGAAGGGGGTAGTCCAGTTTATTTAAACGTAGAAGCAGTCGAGAATGCTGACATCAACGATTGTTTCTTCATTGTGAGGGATGTAATTAACGAAAAAGGTGGATCGATTCAATATGGCTGGCAGTTATGGGAAACACTTCCTGGCAGAATGATTGAAGCAGAATTCCATGCTGTCTGGGTAGATATCGAAGGAAATTATCACGATGTTAGCCCTAAGGCCATTGCAATAGACAGAATACTCTTCCTGCCTGATCCAAAGCGTACATATCAAGGAAGACAAGTAGATAATGTTCGCATTGCCCTCGAGGACAGTGACGCCATAATCAAGAGATTTATTGAGAATGCAGAAAAGTATTATGAGGCAACTAACCGGGGTGAACTCGCAGACCAGCATGGGGAAATAGTAGGCACCCCCGAAATAATTGCACTTATGAAAGAGCGGGACGAAATTGGCCTAGAGATTATGTCTGGTGCAACTGCGCCTCGCAAATCAAGTAAGGTAGGGAGAAACGATCCCTGCCCCTGTGGTTCTGGTAAAAAGTACAAGAAATGCCACGGGCGCGAATAGGAGACCTAGGTTCTGTTGTTATTAATAACTTGTGACAATACAACTTGGATTTTTGAAGCAAGGCAGAATTAATACTTGCATTAAAAAAGCATCCTTGCAATCAGGGATATCATTTTTGCTCAGCGACCTCCCAGTTATAAACTAGGCAAAACTTCTAAACGGCCTTCTTTTTCAAGCTGTTAATATAACCCAACAGGTAATTTGCAAGTTCACCTTGAATAATGAGGTGGTCATTTTTATCCTCTAGGTCGGGGGTAGTATCTATTAATTCCTTTAACTTATCCATTGTTGTTAGTAGCCTATCTAACATCCAAATGATTTGATATCTGCTCATGTATAACTTGAGCTTCTTATACATATGCTTAGCAGGAGCTGAACCAGGGATCGGCTGAATATTTCCATTATTATCCCGAGTAAAATGTAGATTATAATCCACTGTGCAAGGATCTATATAATCACCTTCATCATTGGACTTTAAGATGTTCACATAGGAACATGAATACACAAGATTTGAATAATCAGTTTTAAGATTCGGCTGGGCAGGGTAATTTTTCCACGGAATAAAATGGTCAATATGAAAACAATCTTGACCCCCAAACCAAAAATCTGAACAATCAGTGTAGCCGCAACGATAATTAAAATCACTCGCTAGGTGCGGTTTGAAACTTCGATAACCTTTATAATTTTTAGCGCAGGTTCTTTGTGGTTGGCTTTCTCTAAATTTATTTGCCATTTGTTGACTTGTTTAAAAGTTGGTCAACCTTGCTTAAAATAGAATCAAGTTTTGAAAGGTTTGAGAGTTCTTTAAATTCTTTCGGAATTGAGTGTCTTTTATCGATTGCCTTTTCGAGAAAACTATCCAATTCTATTATCTCTTTTTCTTCCGGCAATGATGCAGTTCCATCTATTCGTTTCTGCAGTAATTCCGAAAGCCTGGCTTCGGACAATTGAAGTCTAGATTTATAATGCTCTATTTGACTACCAATTTTATCTATGAATGTTGCTTTTGCTTGAATTTTATCTTCCGCACCATGCAGAATTCCTTTAATATAGACAATATTAACATCCTCACTAATCTTAACTGCGTCATCATCAAATGAGGTAATAACAAAGCATGGAAACCCCTCTCTTATTTCAAGTATTTTATTTACAAGTTCAACGCCATTATAAGGGACATTATATTTAATTGTCTCCTTATACTCATTGAGCATAAAATCTGTAATTAGTGCATCTGGATTGTGTCCAAAAATTACATCTATCATTTCATCCAAGTCTTCCAGTGGAAATTCTGATTCAATATGGATATTTTCTTTAGATGTACTTTTTTCCACATAGTCCTTGAAGTCGTCAATGTCACCTTGCTGTTCATCAATAAATAATAGCTTATACATGCTTCTTATCTTTTGTATTTAATGGGAAATGCTATTCTTAATCCAAAACCTTCTTTGGGAAACAATAATTTCACTGAACCGTCATTTTCTTCAACTATAGATTTTATTAGCCACATACCAAGTCCAGTCCCTTCCTCTTCACCAGTGAAGGGATTGCGTCTTGTAGTAAAGAGCGGTTCAAAGATAATTTCAGGCTTAACTATATCTTGCGACAACCCTGGACCATTATCATAATAATCTAGAACAATTTCTCTTGAATTACTGGTTGCAGTTATAACAATCTTCCTAGGACGATTGACTTTTGAGTTCCGAAAAGCATCAATTGAATTAACAAGTAGATTATTAAAAATACTATCAATATCTATTTCGAATACACGCAAATCAAGGTCGTCAATTTGTGTAAAGTCACCATCAATACCTCGATTTTCAAGTACAGATGACCAATCGCCGCTAAAATCGTTAAAATATTTCTTCAGAAAGAGTTGGCGCCTTTTTCGCTTGTCCTTTCTTGCTGCACCAAGAGAAAAATTTAACCAATTTTGAAGTTTTAGATCTTGATGTTTAATCGTCTCTAGTTGATAGAATGGGTTTTTTCTATTTTCTACATTTCCATAATCAGCCTCATGAATTCTATCCGAAATTAGACTTTTCAGCTTTTCAACTCTAGATCCAAGCAGATCATTAAGTTTACTTAAATCGTGACTAAAAGAAGCTAAAACTATTCCACTGCTGGCTAATCCTCTTAATACCTTTTGCTCTTCCTTTAATTTTTCTATTTCTTCATCTTTTCTCTCATTTAACTCTGCAATAATTTCCAACTGCTGGTCTTTTGTATCCTCAAGTCTTGATTGCTCTGTTTGATCGGTTCTACTAGCTGTGTTTGAAGCTGCCGCAGACTTTCTTGCCCGAGTGTCTTTTAAAACCTTTTGGACTATAGCTTCTGCTTCTTCACGAGTCCTTTGCTCAGAGTATCGTTCACTGTCAAACGCCTCCATTTCACGCGCTATATATGCCCGATCCTCTTCAAAAACATTTATGATTGCCGCAATAAGAGTTTTAAAAACTTGAAAGATTTGATTTTCTTGCAATCCTTCTCGACTTGATTTGTCCTCAAAATTTAAATTGGTTAGCCTAGAAATTTTTATTGCACCTGCAACATTTTCTGGCTCAACGCGATATCCACCTTCCTTTTTTGCAACCCCGGCTGGACTCTGCGCTTTTCTATTTCCTAAGCCAAGCCAATCAAATGCAACGTCTTTAGTTTCTCCATATGGCCTAACTCTAAAATTATCCCTGAACAGTTTAATACCTCCAAAGTTGTCAAGCCATTCTCTTCTAGTATTTGCTTGAAACTTGCGATAAAAAAATCTATTTGCATCAGGAGTGCTATACCCACGTTTCAAGAAATAGAAAGAAAAATTGAAGTCACCTATTCCTTCAAAAGAATTCTTTTCATCAGTCCTTTTAAATCCAGGAAGAAGCTGCGAAAAGGTCACCTCTTTATTCCAAATTCCTTTCAAAAATTCTTCCTTTCGAAATGGAGAATTCTGAAACGCAGGCCTTGTAAAAAATTCAGGTGGAATTAATTCAACATCATATTCTAACCTATGAACTTCAATTTTTACATTCTGCTTGTCGTCTGCAACAGCTGTAAGTTTGTAGTCATAGTCGTCACAAATTGACCCCAAGACTTCTCCATAATTCTTAGGTTTTAATGTGCTAAATACATAAATGGAAAAACCTCCTGCCTCTCTCGGTGGAACAAGTACTTCCAGATCAGAATAAACCTGTTGAACATAATAGTCCTCCCAGTCTTCTCGGAGATCAGTGATCTTTAAAATAGTACCATACCTGTAATCTCCAACTGATTTAGCTTTAGAAAGATTGATAATCGAATATCGATCCTCAATTTCAGCTTTTAAGCTGTCTGTTACAATTGGTGTAAGGAGTGCTCCTACTTTATCTATAGTTTTAAATTCACCCTCGAAATCTTCCCAATTCACTTTCCATTCATAGGCTACGTTACCGGTTGGTATACCCAACTCGTTACTATCAATCTCCTTCTGACTATTAGGATTAAAAACTGTAACCATTTCACACTTACTCCCTAATTTATCTAACGCAAATCTTCCAATTCCCTTAGCTCCAGCTTTTACTCGGCCTGATTTTGTAAAAATATCTAGTGACTTATTATCTGTGCCAATTGTCATCCAGTGCTTTCGAATTGTGTTTTGAGTCATTCCTTCCCCGGCATCAATAATGTATAAGGAATTCAGTTTGCTGAGTTCCTTTTTGAGTGCAGTAACCACATCTTGATCAGCGTTTTCATTTAATACAAAATGGTCTTCTTCTTTTCTATAGACTTCATTCAAATAGTCATTAGAAATTGATTTTGCTAATAAATGCTCATGATATTCGCAATTTATTTCACTATTGAGTTCTGAATACTGGTTGTCAAACCAAACAACACTAACATCACTATCTGCATCATAACCATTTTTCACGAGCTCAATAATTGCACCTTTTGATGTTGCGATATTTTCTCGACCTATCAAACGCGCTGTACGAGCTGAAACTTGAAAGGGTATATTAATCGCTTCATGACTCATGTTCAACAAATAATAAAATGTCGGGCTAAATGAAAAAAGTGAAACCAAGGTAACAATTACTGCCTAATTCTCGTTCCAACTTTTAAAAGATGAAAAGGTTCTTAAGTTGTGGGAAGCTAGTTTGAAAAATAAGAATGTAGAGTCGGCATTTTAAACGTGTTTTTTACATTTGCAAGTACACACTAAGATTTGATGGAATGATCTCGTACACAAGTCTTATGTTCGCCTTTGGATTGATTTGGATAATCAGTGTTAGTTGAATCAAGAATGCACTACTCTATTTAGGAACTGTACTTGACCTGGAATATGAGAAAGGATGTTTTTGTTTTTTTGGCTAACTATTCAAAAGACCCGACGGTAATAGACCGTTTGATAGTATCTGCATTCATTGTTTTGAACAAAATGACTGTCAGAAAGAATCAATTAATCCAAGATACTATCATTCATAAATCGAAGTGTGACGAATATGCTGCACTTCTAAAGTTTATTTCAATAATTGAGGAACAAAAAGTAGATTTTACTGTTGAGGAACTGATTGTACTTTTTGAATTTGTTATTTCCCCGAGTGATAAAACTGTAAACGGGGCGGTCTATACTCCAAGCGACATAAGAGAATACATTGTTCGAACTTCAATTGATCAACTAGCCAGACCTACAAATGAGATACTGGCCTGTGATTTCACGTGTGGATGTGGCGGATTCTTACTTACCATCGCAACTATCATACAAGAGCTTTCTGGGAATAGCCTTTATAATATCTATAGAGATAATATTTTTGGTCTTGATATAACAGAATATAGCGTTCATCGATCAAAACTACTCTTGACTCTGTATGCTTTAAAAAATGGAGAGGATCTTGAATTTGATTTCAATATTTCTACCGGAAATGCCTTGTCATTTAACTGGTTAGAAGAGATTCCAATCATAAGAGAAAATGAAGGCTTCGATCTAATTGCTGGAAATCCACCATATGTCTGTTCAAGACATATGAATGCAGAAACGAGATCACTTGTTGATAATTGGAGCGTCTGTAAAAGTGGGCACCCGGATTTGTATATACCATTTTTCCAAATCGGATATACATACTTGAATGCAAATGGTGTAATGGGGTTAATAACTGTAAATACCTTCATCAAAAGCGTCAACGGAAGAGCACTTAGAAAGTTTTTTTCTGACGAGAAAATCGATTTAACCATTATCAATTTTGGAGGAGAACAAATCTTTAAGGGTAGAAACACATATACCTGCTTGTGCTTTCTAAAAAAAGAATCAATAGAACATGATCAGGTCAAATATTTTCTTACTAGCAGAGTGAACTTAGTTAATCTTGATGGCCACACTTTCCAACGCTTCGACTATAGTCAACTAAATGCAAATAGCGGATGGAATTTAGTTAATAATATAGAATTGTTCAATTTTTTAAAAGCCGTTGAAAAAGTAGGGATACCATTTGAAATGCTGTACAAAACCAAAAATGGTATCGCCACCTTATTAAATGATGTTTATAAATTTCTCCCTGAAAAAGAAGACAGGAAATATTATTATTTCACTACGCATCAAGGTAGTCAGAAAATCGAAAAGGCAATATGTAGAGATATCGTAAACTCAAATAAACTAAAAACTGAAGTAGACTTATTTGAACAAAAAGAAAAAATTATTTTCCCCTATAAAAATGAAAATGGAGGGGTTGTTGTTATTTCAGAAACTGAAATGAAGAGAAGTTTTCCTTTTACCCTCGAATACCTAAGCAACTTCAAAACTGAACTTGCTAATCGTGATAAGGGTAAGAAAATGTATCCAACATGGTATGCATATGGTAGAAGACAATCAATGGACTTGTATAAATACAAACTATTTTTCCCGCATATCTGTGATCGTCCAACTTTCGTTTTATCGAGTGATCCAATGTTGCTTTTTTACAATGGCATTGCTGTGGTTTCTGACTCACTTTCGGAACTAAAAACTCTGAAATGTATCCTTGAATCAAACCTCTTCTATGAATATGTAAAAAATGCTACTAAGGACTACTCTTCTGGATATATCTCGTTGAGTCGTAACTACATTAAAAATTTTGGTATAATCAACCTAAGCGCTGATCAAAAAGCAGAATTAATAATTTCCGATAATCCAAATACATTCATTAATGAACTGTATCAAACAGCATTTAGTATCAATGGAAACATACATGTAGATATGAATTTTCTGAAATGAACAATAGTGAAACAATTAGGATTGATGCACCGAAAAGTGGTTAACCATTAACTTAGAATTAATTTTACATCTATTCTCTGACGTTGTAAATTAATCAAAATTTAATGGCTAAAAGTAGACTCAATTAGGAGTATTGCTCCTTAGACTTAGTTCAATTACAGTGAATGAGGGATCTTTCGAGGAAGGATAATATTCCTCAAATGCCTGGCTTACAGCAGCTTCAACATCCAAAGGAAGGTTTGCTTCAGATTGTACCAACATAGCTAAAAATCCTTCATCATTATACACCGTTTTAAAATACTCATTCAGGTTTGCATATGGGCAACTCGCAAGTTGACGACTGTACTGTTCGGACATACTATTAAGTACCTGTTCAAACTTCTTCATTAATCAAAATTAGTTATTTTTCTATCTACAAGTATGTTGGCATTATGAAGAGCCAATTACCAAAAACTTTAAAGAAAGCGATACTTTAGTATCTAATGTAATCAAAATTGGCAATTATGGCAGAGGAAAAATGGTATCAGACAGTACTCAAATACAGAAGTATACGCCAATTAGGTATCATTTTGTTTGCTCTATTGGGGATTATACTTTTAACAAAAATCTCTATCAATTTGATTCAGAATAAACCGTTATTGACTAATATTACCTTTAAAGAAAAGGAACAATCAAAGCAAGTGCAAAAAGCAGAAAATTCTAGCGCTAATAATTTAGCAGAACATGGAAGTTCACTTAGCACTCAAAGTACCACTGGTAAAGAAAGTCCAATCATGAGTGGACATAGTACTTATAAACCAGATAATAGGAAAACCCAAAACAAATTAATACAAATTGACTATAGTCAAAATCATACTGTAAAAGGTGATTTAAATGGCGGTGTCAACGGTGATGTATATACCTCAAAACTAACTCAGCGAAAAGTTACAGCTGCATTATTGTTTAAAATAAAATCTATTGCTTCAATCGATAAGGTCATCCATATTGCCATCTGTTCACAAGACATAGAGTCGATGAAATTTATCGATGAATTAGAACTTGCTTTACAGCAGTTGGGGTACAACGAAAGTTCATACTATGAAGGTGCTTATATGGATCGATGCAGACCAGGCAAAATAATTTGTGATACAGACAAAACATCGATTACATTATACATATGTTCACAATATAATGCAGAGTGATTTCAATTATTCAAGTCAATCGCATACATTTTTTACCAACATTCATTTTGGGAATTTCTGTGCTTTTTATTATGATTTTTTAGTTCGTTTAATGCTTTGAAATGCTGCTGTAATAAATTTTAATTGAAAGGAGCGTTGTAAAATAAAAGTGTAATACCTTCACCTTGGGTTTATAGGGGCTGGTGCGTTCTCGCATCGGCCTTACTTTTTTTAGACTAAAATTTCTTTAGTGCGCTAATAGTAAGATAGAAAAAGAAAGAAATCCTCCCTGGTCGGTTAATCACCATACTGCGGTTCTTAAACAGTTAGAACTTCAACTTTATACAATTTTGAACAACTCTTAGCTCCTTTATTTCCTGTGAGTTTCAAGGAGTATATACAGTGATAAGTAATGGATTTACTTAACGCTAGAAGTTTTTATTTCGATTTCCTCCTTGTTCAGATCGAATTTCACAATGAAGTTGCTAAAAAATCCTTGTTGTCCGACTAGGCCATATTGCATAATCCTGCCCGACACATTCGGCATAAATCCGGCCTCAATTTCGTGCTCCCACCCACCTACATCTATAGTTACTTTGTGAACGTAATACAGTGAGCTTTTACCGCCGACTCCAAAGACCGTTTTGGGTATTCCGGCTTTAATATCTATTCCAATTGATACTCCGATCTCAGCATCAAAGAGACAGATGTCTGCGCCGGAATCCACTAGTACCTGGTAGCCTAATTTCTGACTGTTATGTAGCAAGGTAACCGGGATTACCGGTCGTAGTGCCTTGCCATAGCGTGCATATCTGAATTTCATAGTGCGCCGACAAAGGCATCAAGTGTTTCCGGCACTCGTGTTAGAAAGGGCATAGAATCCGACTTTTTCTTTGCTTTGGCAACTGCTTCTTGAACCGTCTTGCCATAGCCAAGGACTGTTTCTTCATCGGAGGCAAGTGCCACCCACAACCCTTTATACTTCTTAAATAGTTTTGTCCAATCTTTCGCCATATGGATCAGTATACCAGAAGCGTCTTAAGTATTTCAACTTATACTCTTACCTCTGATGAGAACCAATTGAGGGTAACTGTGCATTGACCTGTGGAAAACAATTCGGTCATTTTGAGCACTCCATTTTGAATGCTTGTTTTTAGCTCGATTTTTTGCGGGTGTTTAAAAATATTTTATTGAGAATTTATCTTTTTACCACTTGCCATAAATAGCAAATCTGCCTCCCTATTGCTTCGCTCAGTGTGTTGCTACTATTTTTTACATGGAGCAGAATTTTGAAAAACAAATACTACCAAATCATCTGCAGCGATATCGAGCAGAGGCTGGACTCTACCAAAGTGATGTTGCCTTTCTACTCGATATGAAAAATGCTACCAGGATTTCCGAGTGGGAGCGTGGTCTCTCTCATCCGAGCCTGGAGCATTTGATTAGTCTCAGCATCATCTACCAGCGGCTGCCGGATCAACTGTATTACGAACTGCGAAAGATGCTGGCAGCAAAGATTGCGCAAAGATTAGAACTGCTTCGCGCGATGAAAGAAAAGAAGAAAATTGATACCAGTTGAAGTGATTAGTGAGTGGTGAAAAGGCAGAAAAGTGTATAACGAACGACTACGTACGATAACGTTTTTATTAATAAAAATAACGAACGAACGGCACTGTACACTGTGGAAAACTCTGCCTTCGTTTACCGAAAACAGTAAGTCATATGGAACAATCAAAAGAAGTGCAGCTTGCCTATGAGATCGCAGACATACTCAATGACCGGAAATCAATTGACTGGCATATTGCCAATGCAGAAAAATTCTCTGAATTATTTCTACGAGAGAAGTTGAACTATGTTCTCTCTAAGCCTGGCATACGCAATCGCGCTGGCTATTACAATCGACTGATACAACTCCATGCAGGCAAGCACACTCGGGATTAGTCTCGGATCACGTTTACTCGGCATGGCACTACGGTATAACGGGAAATTGTGCCATTACCGAGTACGAACTTTCTATGGTGCCTGGACGGAGGAAAAACGGCTGGACATGATCGCTACTTTAAGGAAAACAATACAGAAATACGGAGTGGTTTGTCTTTCAGTAAAGACTCCGAAGGCTTCTCATTGTAGCCGGAGCATTACGGAACTGATGCGTGATATTCGGCAGCTAGCGCAGGAACTATCGATTACACTCATTGTATGCACTATTACGCATCTTACAAAGCGGTTTTGCGGACCAGTGCGGGGGAATAAGCAGGGATTGATGCAGGGCGTTGTAGCACGGTATCCGGAGCACCCCAGACTTGCGGAATTACATGCCAAAGAGAAGCGGAATCATAGTAAGTACCACGTACGAATATTTGAGGCAATTGCGTGCCTTGAACTGGCGTAAAGGACAGAGCAAAAGGCTTTGTCCTTTTGCTTTTCGCTTTCAGTAGTTCTGCCTCCCTATTTCTTGAATACCAGAATCGGTATGCTTAATGAGTATGGAACAAGAACATGATGACTATTCGATCACCCCCATTGGCATTACAAATTTCAGAAGCACCAACCAGCGGTTTGGGATTAAGGATATGGATCGGCTGGCGCATATCTTTTGCATAGGTAAGACGGGCGTTGGTAAGAGTACGCTGCTGATGAATATGGCAACCAGTGACATTGAAAAAGGCAAAGGCCTTTGTGTTATTGATCCGCACGGAGATGTTGCAGAAACACTCCTACAGCGGGTTCCAGAACATCGAAAGGATGATCTGATTTACTTCGATCCTTCTGACTTGGAGCATCCAATTGCATTTAATCCGCTACATGGAATCCATCCAACCTTCCACCATCTTGTTGCGAGTGGCCTTGTTTCAGTATTTAAGAAGATTTGGGGAGAGACATCATGGGGGCCTCGCATGGAATATATCCTCCGCTATGTGCTGCTGACGCTCCTGGAATATCCGGATGCTACGCTTCTCGATATTCAGCCGCTATTAACTGATACAGAGCGCCGGGATACAATCCTGGCGTATGTGAAGAATGAGCCCACGATTGCCTTTTGGAAGAATGAGTTTCTGAAATATTCTCCAACGATGCGGGCGGAGGCTATTTCGCCGATACTTAATAAGACGGGGTTGTTTTTGACGAGTATACCGCTCAGAAATGTAGTTGGACAAAAGACTACAAGTTTCCGCATGCAACGGGTACTAGATGGCAGCAAAATTCTGATCTGTAACTTAAGTAAAGGAAAGATTGGAGAGGATGCTTGTACGCTTCTTGGTAGCCTGCTTGTGACCTCAATACAGCTCGCAGCACTCTATCGTGCGCATCAGCCAGAGCAAGAACGCAGACCCTTCTTTCTTTATATAGACGAGTGTCAGGTCTTTGTGACTTTGACCTTTGCGGACATGCTTGCAGAATCCAGAAAGTACAGGCTGGGGGTGTTCATGGCAAACCAATTTTTAGATCAGCTCCATGAAAAAATCCGGGCAGCAATCTTCGGAAACTGTGGAACAATTATCTCTTTCAGAGTCGGTGCTACCGATGCAGAATTATTAGAAAAGGAATTTTATCCGGTATTTGAGGCAATTGACTTTGTCCATTTGCCTCGGTATTCCTTGTATCTGAAGTTGATGATTGATGGCGCGAGTTCGATGCCGTTTAGTGCAAAATCAATTATACTAAAACTAACTACGGATTATATGAAATCTTAAACGATTGTACAGAACCATTGCTTACCACTTGCAAAAAATATATACCTGGGGCAAGATTTCCGAGACTCACAGTATATGCAAGTGAATTATCACTAAATGTTACTGGCATGAGTTGTCCACTCACATTCACGAGTTGTAAATGAGCACCCATCATTCTTGCTGGTAGTTTAACATGTACAAATCCATCCTTAGTTTCTGTCGGATAGACGGATATTGCATCAGACTGACATTCAAAATGTACTTTCTTTATTGCTGAGTAGCTACACGTGCCATTCTTCTCCACCATTTTAAGACGGTAAAAATTATCCCCGTTTGCTGGACTTAGGTCATACCGCTGATATTTTACATTCTGTTTGCTATTGCCTGACACAGTTACATTAGCCTCCAATTTTGAAAAATTAATACCCCCATCTAATGAACGCAATGCCTCATAGTGATCAAAATTCTGCTCAAATGATACCTCCCAATTGAGTTGCGACTTGCAATCATTTGTCACTGTTACATCGAAATTAATTAGGCCAATTGGAAGAGGTACTGACGAGTGAAAAAATGAATTGCCAGAGGCACTCGTTGAACTCCATGATGAACCATTGCCTGCAGTGGATGTACGGAGATAGAACGAATCAGAAATAATAGAACAACCCGTTGTGATGGTAAATGGGAATGAGGCAGTAAATAGCCGCACCATACTACTAGAGGATATTGGTAAGTCGGGATTTGCCGTACCGGGGGGACGTGAGAGCTGGAATCCAACTTTAGCATTTGCCCCACTTGGTGCGCCTGAGTAGGTAGGTACTGAGGTGGCATTCATTACGGTCCCTGAAGTAGTAGTAAAAATAGTGGACTTGTTGGTTATAAGGCCAGACGAATTAGTGAGCGAAAATGTGCCTGAGCCGCTTACGCCAACAACTATGTCAAAACGCAGATTTCCCGCAAACAACCCATCTGTTCCACCCGAAGAATAGTTACTTCCTTGACGTCCATATACATCGAAAGTCAAGGTATCCCCGGTTACACTGGTAGTAAATGTTGGGTTAAGTATGGAAACTTCAATAGACCCTTGTGCATATACCGTTTGAGTAATGGCACTTCCAACAACGAACAAAAAAGTAAGGAACCATTTATGCGAAGCATTTTTCATGAGAAATACATTTGAAAGAGAATTGGAATTGGGCAAAGAAAATTGAAGGCTGCTCTAGTAGTTAATAAGGGTTGAATACAGGCCGAGTAAGAAATTATGATGCTGTAAAAAATAGTCTGTGTTATCTATGTATCCATCCATAGTCAGATCATCATTCAAATACATATCAAATGGACTAGTGAGGAATGCGTTTAGGCCCCTAAGTTCATCTACGTTATCAATAAACAGATCTTGAGTACTATTCACATCACCGACCCACATACACCATTTACTACCAACTTTTACCATTTGTGGTGGATCTGAGAAATCATTGGACGCTTGGGAAAGAGAGGTAGTGAAATCATAGCTAGCAAATCCATTCGTACTAAAAGACGTAATAGGATTGCTAAGTATAGCAAGGTGATTCCTGTGTACAATAGAGATTCGTATTGAAGTGTTTTGAGGATTAAATATTGGTGTATTACCGTTGGTATCCACAACATTGCCAAATGGCTTTAAAAGCAGTGCACGAGATTGATAAATTGTTGATGGAGATGATGCACTGCGTATAGTCACCTTTACCCAATCCACAACGGTGCCTGCCGGGCCAGTTGGATTGTTTATCTGACTATATGATTGGTTTAGCCCATATGGATCTGTGGTTGGTAGTAAGCCTAAATTGAACCCATAATAATTTTGGAGATACGCGCGCATATCTCCGCTTGGCAACATATCACCCTGTATGCCAACTGTAATTTGAATTGATGAAACGATGTAATTCTGTTGGGAAGATCTATTCCCATCATTATCATATATATATGCTAATACTTTTTGGTTGGAATAAGACGCCTTATTCATTCGACCTGAATGGTCATATGACAAATTAACTGTTTGACAAAATGAATTTGGGCCGAAAACAATTAGCAAGGCTAACACTATACGCATAATAATTCAATTTTTGAAAAAGTTAGTTAGCATTCCAGATTTCTTGAGGAACAATAATTGTTCAATTCATTGTTTTATATTCAGGAAGTAAAATGTTTTTAGATATAAAAATATCAACCGAATTAATTTCAAATGAAGGACACCTTGTATTTACCCATGTGTATTTATGATACAAGGAGGAGGAAATTATTCTTTCATCTGAACCTTTTTGTCTAGAAAAACATGTTGGATCAATTTTAAGTTCGTTCATGTAATCAAGAAAGCTACTCTCCGCGATCAGCCGAGGTTGAGAGTATAGCAAAGCCACTAATGCTAAACAAGCAAATATTAATAGGACAAATTTTATAAAGTGGTTAGTGACCGACATATTGATATAAATTGGTGTGCAGCGCTGCGCTAGGTTCTATTGTTGCAGTTCCATTAATATTAATCTGAAATGGAGTACCGGAACCATTTATTACCCGACCTCCTAAGGTTCCAAAATTCCTAGGCCAATTTCTGATATCCTTCCAAGGGTGCATTTCAAAATTGTAAGTGTCGGGAAATGCTTTAACGGTATTATTCTCATGTAGCCTTAAAGTTATATGTCCATAAACCTTTCCGGTTTGGGAAAAAGGATTGTCACTAAACTGCAAATTGAAGGATTGATATGAACCAACTCCATTTACAAAATCTTCTGGATGAACTCCAGATAAATCCAAGCTGTTAATATTGACATTTAATGGCATTCCGTTACCATTTTGATACCAGTTTTTCGCCTCTTGAAATGTAAGTGCTCCATCGAAATCTGGTAAACCTGTTACCGCATCACAATATTGTTGAGCCTTATTCCCAAGAGGATCTATCATGTTTATTGGATCATCGTCTCCATAAACAAAGAGATTTGTATTCCACAGAGGGTCTTCACTTAAAAAACGGCCAGTTGAAGGCTGATAATATCTGGCCTTACAGAAGTAAAGATCCGAATCATCAGTTTGTACTCCATGTTTACCTAAATACTGGTAGGAATTGTTCCAAGTTAATGATCCCTTCTTTGCATACACTCTACCATAAGGATCGTATTTGTACAGCTGAACAAGCTGCCCACTTTGATTAGTGATTGCAATTACACTTCCCCTGAAATCATAGTGGTAGTAAAATTCACTATCAGTTGCAGGATCAATCCTACAAATCAGGCCATTTCCGTAAACATAAGCGTTAATTGGTATTCCACTTTGCTTTGCATCAAGTATCACATTACCAGTGATTTGTTGATCCACCACAAAGTATGCAGTGTCCTTTTTGCGTCTGAATCCTAAAGGATCGTAGTCATAAACTCGATGGTTACCATTTTTGCTTACCCCTGTGAGCTGTCCATACTCTGACCACGAATATGAATTAGGAGGGCCGGTTATTGAATCTACATTTCCTGCATTATCACTAAAGTATGATCTGCCATCACCACTTATAATTCTGTTTCTGGTTTGATAGTTATATGTGGAGGTTAAAGAAGGAAATCCCGGTAGAGTTGTATCAACTTGTCCTTGGTAAATTATTTTAAGTGTCTCACTAGTATGTCGTCCATTATTGTCCAGGGTTGCAGCAATTGAATAGAGAAGCTGTCCATTAGCATTTTTTGCCGATATGCTATCGAGACGATTGTATTTATCCCGGTGATAAAAAATACTATCTCCATTGCCATACGTAGTACTCAGTATTTGTCCGTCATTCTGATACTTATACGACGCCATAATCTTATGCGTATTAGTATTTTGAACGTTAGAAAGAGATTTTAGTCCGACATCATACTGATAACTATAGTTATATTTCGCATTCCAAATGTTCATTGCCGCGCAGTACGTTTGTCGCTTGAGATTATCATATCCATACGACACTGCATCCGGAATGCCGCTACTGAAAAAGTTTTCACCACTTACTTGATCTGGAATATTCCACTTACTACGCTGCTTGTTGGTATCATAAAAGAATATGTTGCCTTTACCATTTTGGTTATTTATATGATATAGCTGCTTTGATGAATCGCGGTAACTGAATGTAGTTCTACCATCACTAAAGAGTAATCCATCAAGCTTGGTACCTGGAAACAAACTCTGATCGTAGTAGGTGTTCTTAAAAACAAAGTTGTTTTTAGTAATAAATGAATCTAAAGTACCATCCTGATTATACCGCCATTTCTTTTTGTCAGTACCGTCATTTTCTTCTATCAAGTTGTCAACGTTATCATAGGAAAGTGTTGTGACATGCCCTTTGGGTGAGGTAACTGAAATAGGATTATCATTTGCATCATAGGCAACTTGAGTAATTAGGTTTAATCCTGATGGGTCTTTTGTCTCAGTTATAGTGTTGTCATTATTATCGTATGAATGAGTTGTAAGGTTACCTTCCGCATCAGCATGGCCCGTTTGCCGACTTACATTATCGTAAGCGAAGGTTTCAGTTAGATATACATTTGCACTACTAGGAACTGGCTGTTTTTTGACCGTAATTGGATTACCGAAAGTGTTGTAAGTATAGAGGGTATGAAATCCAGCCGGAGATGTATATTCAGTTAGTAGCCCGCTTTGGTTGTACGTGAAATAGTGATGTACTTCCTCGGCTGCCCCTTCATTTGTAACAATTGTATCGGGCTTTCCTTGACTGGTCAGGTAGAATTTGGTTTCTGTTCCGGTACTTCCGGTGTTGGGATCGTTGAAATCCTGAATGAGGGTAAGCTCGCCAAATTGATTATGTGTGTATTGAACAATAGTGCTGTCGCTGAATAAGCTATCAATCACAACCTCCTTACTGATATACCCACTAGTATCATAGCTATACTTTTTAATAAATCCCAAATGCAAATCCCGCTCAAGGATTACTCTATTGGTAGCCGAATCAATAATTGTTTGAATGCTTGTTGTCGGGCTGGTGATACTCTGAAGGTTACCGCGGAGGTCAAACGCATTCGAAGTTGTAATCGGAACCTGAGTTCCAGTTGTTTTGGTTATTTCACTATTTAGAACTGGACTAAGCCCTCTATATAGTGGCATGGGCACAGCAGAGACTATCGTCACATATCCTTCCCCAGTTGTTTTAGACAGTTTCCCATTGAAATAGGTGTTGGAAATTACATTGCCTTTGGGTTTGGTTATCCTCTCCAACAAGTGTGTTCTATAGGCTGTCGTGCCGACCTCTTCATTATAGGAGTATCTCGTAGTCTGATTTTTTGCATCGGCGGCGGAATCAAGATCGTTATTAATCCCACTTACATAAAAATGCAACTGCCGATTAATCGGATCTGTGACTGACTGCAACAAGTTCGAAGTGTTTCCGTAATTAAATAACAAGAATCTTCCGGAGTAGCTATCAGTTACCTTAGATAATAACTTAGGGGCCAATGCAGAAATAGGGGCGTATCCACTTGCGTAATCAAGATTCAGTGTGTTGCCATATGCATCAGTCACCAACACAAGACTTAGTACGGAGAATTCCGGATTATCGATGTTGCGGAATGTAAATACTGTTCTACCTTTTTTAATCGTGACTTTGGAAGGTTGATTCAAATTGGTTGAATCAATCGTTAGCTTATCTGTGATACCCTTTGTTTCGTACTTACCTTGTTGAACAAGGTATGATTGTATCGTACCATCAGGCCAGTAGATAAGAATTCGTCCTGGCGCTTTACCAATACTATCCGTCAGCGATTTGATGAAAGCAGAGTAGGTATGTGTCCAGCCCGTTCCAAGTGGCTGTAGTTTGGGTTTTAGGTATGTTTTCTGAACATCCGTATCCTTATTAAGCATCGGTATTTCAGCCAAATTAGAGTGGTATGAATATTGGAATTGCAGTCCTAAGCCACCTGAGGGAATATTAAAGCCATTACCAGCGAACTCTTCGAATACGCCCTTTTGTAACCCTTGATTTGAATTCAGATTGTCAAACCGAAATAAATTCGGCGCAAAGAAATAGTTAGGGTCAACATTCGACAAAGGAGTTGTACTCATTAATCGTGCGAGTACGACATAAAATTCCTTGTAAGACATATTACCATCCGTACCAAATGCAGATGTACTACCTCCACACGGGGTTGTAATAATTCCAGAAATCAGATTTCTTATTTGCGCTTGCTCTAACCAGCCAAGGTTTTTGGCCGATTTTTGCACATCACAGAATAAAGGAGAATTTGAGAATGAAGCTGGATCATAATTACCCATGAAAGGAGTAATATTCCATGCTTCAAGTAATGTTTTGATTGCATCACTCTTTTGAATAAATTTCTTAATTGGAAAAAAATACTCTCTTGAAAAAGGAGAAATATTATCAGTCCCTACTGATGGCCCTTTACTTTGATATTCCAAATACATCATGAGCTTGATGTACCGCTGATCAGTTAAGTTAAATGCATCTAACCCAGGGTAGATATTGGGGAAATTGTCCATTAACGCCACTTGTGCAGTATCTCCCCTTAATAGGGCTTTACCCAAACAACGAGCAACCTCAATTTGAGGAATAGGTGAAGAAAGGCTATTCGTGTCCTGTGAACTTGAAATGATACTGTAATTGCACAGCGTATTCATTGCAGAATCTACCATGCCAACCGGGTGTATTCCGTTTTGCCATGAGATGCAAGAAAAGTTGGTGCCTCCCAAAATAGGAGATACGTTCACATCGTCAATTCGAAACACTGTCGGGAACGTTGAGTTGTTTCCTGCTGAAAATTTTAGACGCCAGTATTGGCCTGTAGGAATAGATGGAATGACTACAGAATCTATTTTATAGACTGTATCCTTATTTAAATTAGTCAGTCTTGCAATGGTGATTGGAGGGTAAATGTTGTTCTGATCAATTAGTGAAACGAGGCAAGTGTCATTCTGAACTGTAGTATTTGTTTCGTCTGATGTTATGTAGTACCAGAAGCTCACCGAAATTCCAGAATTGCAACTTGGGATATAGAAGTCCTGATATATTGAACCGCTAATGTTATCCGCTTTTACTCCATTAAAGTCCGCCAAATAACCATAGCCGAAAGGTGACCTGTATTTAGAAAACGTCGGACTGACATTGGTTTGAATCTGGAAATTTCCCGTAGCATTCCATCCAAGTGAGGCACTGAAACTTCCATTAGTCAAAATATTTCCTGGTAGTTGAGTGTAGGTTCCGGTTACTGAAGAGAGGTTTCCTGTGGTAACTGTAATTATTTGAGATGTAGGAGATGTAAAACCTGAAACCGAATTAAACCCAATCGTATGTGATCCGGCAGAAACTGCATTTAGCGTTGTTCCGCTTGTATAGGCTCCGCTGCCATCTAGACTCCATGTAGCACCAAGATTATTTACACAAGTAGGGTTGATTGTCACGTTGACTGAACCCACAGAGGAAGCTGTTGTTGCGGAAACGCAGCTAGTATATCCTGAACAAGCGCAGCTATTACAAGCTCGTATTTTATATGAATAGGTGGTATTAGGGCTTAGACTCCCGAATGCATATGGTGAAGTAACACTTGATGCTAACAATGTGCCAGTGCATGAGTATATATCGTAGGATAGGCCGCTGATATTTGTCCAGGAAAGATAGGTTGAGGATGTACCTACGGCTGTAACAGCAAGTCCAGTGGGTGTGCTGGGAGGGCTAGCTGTGACTGTTATTGGAATGTATGAAAAGTTATCGCTCTCATCGGATTCAGAAATAGAAAGATTATCATCAACCCACATAAATAAATAGTAGGTTCCGCTACAAGTATTTGACGGAATGGTAAGCGTCTTAGATAAAGAGCTAATTGGAGTGCAGGAGGCTAGTGATGAAATTGGAAAACCATTTAAATATGGCGCACTTGTACTGAGTGTCGTTGAAGGCGACAGGTAAAATCCTACATTAAAGCTTGTTGCTGCAGTGCCTCCCCAATTAGTTACGCCGAAATTCGCTGTGGTAGTCCCACCCGCAGCGATAGAAGTTGACGTTAATGAAAAGCTTGAGGGAGTTGGCACAAGTTCTGGTAATGTGAGCACGAGCGAACTTAAAGCCACATAATTATTGTCAGTCTCATCTGACTCGGCAATCTGGTTTAAAGCATCTACAGCAGTGATTATGTATTTCGTTCCTGTAGCGTATCCACAAGGGATAGTAATATTTCCGGTTAACGTGAGTGTTTGATTTACACCTATGGCACTATATACAGTTGTACCCCAAAGGAAAATTTGGTTTCCATTATATGTTGTAGCCGAATTAATACTCAGATTAATTGCAAAACCAGTTAAACTAGCCGGTATTGCTGATGTCCCGGAATTTTTAATGGTAACTGATATCGGATATGTGAGCCCCCTGTATAGAGAATTGGAAACATTTACCGATGTAAACTTGAGGTTAGGTTGACTGAAGCAAACATTGTGTATTCCAATTAAGAAGCATAGGGTTAGTATGACTCTACTTAACGAATACCACCTCTTACATTTAAAAAAGAGATAAAGTTTATCCCAACGCTTTTGGTTAATGCTAGAACTATTAAAGGCGGCGGTTTTCACTGTCATAACTGAAGTCATTTTTAACCATGATTTAAATCAAAGTATTTCCAGCTACATCTTCTTTATCCTTTTTACAGAACCACATTCAATCAATAACAAGTCCTTATACAAAATGAAAGGTACAGTTTGTTTACTTTTTTAGGAGTAACAATTCATTAATTATTTATAAATAGTGCATTAGCTGACAATTGACTTCAAGAAGGACTGTTTTTCCTACGTGAGTTTGAAACAGCTTTTACAATCTGGTCTTGCTTCTTAGACATCTCCTCTGAAGTTGTGGCGTCATACTCCACTTTCACCCGATATCCTTTGATTACTTTTTCAGTACTACTCGCTTGCACAATCTGCTTGTCTAAATACTGAATCACTTCATGAGAATCAAGTGTCAAGATTTTTGTGAGTTGCTCTTTACTCAGCTTGCTTTGTAACTGTACTCGAATCTTCTGTAAATGTTTTGTATCTCCAGAACATACAATCACTTCATCATATCCGGCGGACAGGCATTTCTCTGCATTATGTGCCTCCCATTCATCACTTGTGGTGACTGAAATTTCAACGGCAATTTTCTTTCCGGCCCGCTCTAAGCTGACATCCACTCGCCCTTTACCATCAGGTGTCAGT